>Ga0316604_10000493_pt1 | contig 47678 bp, 42 predicted proteins | sample OWC_soil_day20_C_FD_207650 | JGI IMG/M metagenome (GOLD analysis project Ga0316604, IMG submission 207650) | Wetland soil microbial communities from Old Woman Creek delta, Ohio, United States - OWC_soil_day20_CT | ecosystem: Environmental > Terrestrial > Soil > Wetlands | place: USA: Ohio...
TCTCGCTGCGATCCACGATGTTGTCGCCATTGAGCGCAGACATCGGGATGAACTGGATGTCACGGCCATCGGCAAACAGCCCCATCTTGGCGATGAAGGCCTGGTAATCGGCCACGATGGCATCGAACCTGGCCTGGTCGTAATCGATCAGGTCCATCTTGTTCACCGCCACCACGATGTGCGGAATGTTGACCAGATGCGCCAGAAAACTATGCCGACGGGTTTGCGTCAGCACGCCCTTGCGCGCATCGATCAGGATGATCGCCAGGTTGGCGGTCGACGCAGCAGTGACCATGTTGCGGGTGTACTGCTCGTGGCCCGGTGCGTCGGCGATGATGTACTTGCGCGTGCCGGTGGAGAAATAGCGGTAGGCCACGTCAATCGTGATGCCTTGCTCGCGTTCAGCCTGCAGCCCATCGGTGAGCAGGGACAGATCGACCGCATCCATGCCGCGCTTGGTCGAGGTCTTCTCGATCTGCGTCAGGGTATCCGCCAGAATGCTCTTGGTATCGAACAGCAGGCGCCCGATCAGGGTGCTCTTGCCGTCATCCACACTGCCGCAGGTCATGAAGCGCAGCAGGCCGTTGTCATGAATATTGTCGTGTGCAGACATCTTAGAAATACCCTTCTTTCTTGCGCTGCTCCATCGAAGCATCGGAAGTCTGATCGTCCAGGCGCGTGGCGCCGCGTTCAGTAATGGTGGTGGTCGCCGTTTCCAGCACGATTTTTTCTATCGTGTCGGCATCGGATTCGACCGGTGCGGTGCAGGTGATGTCACCCACGGTACGGAAGCGCACCCGCAGATCGACGATCTCCTCGCCCGGGCGGGCAGGTGTGATCTCGGTGACCGGCACGATCGCGCCACCGCGCCGCACGATGGGGCGCACGTGCGAGAAATAGATCGAGGGCAATTCAAGCTGCTCGCGCTCGATGTATTGCCACACATCCATCTCGGTCCAGTTGCTGATCGGAAATGCCCGGATGTTCTCGCCCTTGTGGGTCCGCGCGTTGTACAAGTTCCACAGCTCGGGACGCTGGTTCTTCGGGTCCCATTGTCCGAACTCGTCACGGAAGCTCATCACGCGTTCCTTGGCCCGTGCCTTCTCTTCATCGCGGCGTGCGCCGCCGATGGCGCAATCGAATTCGAATTCGGCCAGCGCTTCGAGGAGCGTCACGGACTGATGCTTGTTGCGCGATTCATCCGGCGTTTTCAGCACCACGGTGCCGCGCTTCATCGAGTCCTCCACCGAACGCACGATCAGGCGCTCGCCCAGTTCGGCCGCACGCTTGTCGCGAAAGTCCGTGACTTCCTTGTAATTATGGCCAGTGTCGATATGCATCAGCGGGAACGGGAAGCGGCCCGGACGGAAAGCCTTTTCCGCCACCCGCAACATGCAGATGGAATCCTTGCCGCCCGAAAACAGCAGTACCGAGCGTTCGCACTGGCCCGCCACTTCGCGCATGATGTGAATGGCCTCGGCTTCCAGCCAGTCGAGGTGGGAGAGGTTTTTGTTAGTCATGATTTAAGGGTCTTCATATTTGACAATTGTCCGGGGGACTCTGGAACGGAAGAATGGAGTTCGTGCCGCACTGCGGCGCCCCTTCTTCCTTCACGCATCCCCTTTTATTTCTTATGCAATCCACATTCCTTGTTGGCAGGATCTTCCCACCACCAGCGCCCGGCGCGCACGTCCTCGCCCACAGCTATCGCCCGCGTACAGGGCGCGCAACCGATGCTGGGGTAGAACTGGTCGTGGAGCGCGTTGTAGGGCACGCCATGGATACGGAGGTAAGCCCACACCTCGGCCTCGGACCAGTCGGAGAGCGGATTGTACTTCGCCAGACCATTGGCATCATCGAACTGGCGTACGGGCAGCTCGGTACGCGTCGCACTCTGGGCCACACGCATGCCGGTGATCCAGGCCTGCTTGCCGGCGAGCGCGCGCTTGAGCGGCTCGACCTTGCGGATCGCACAGCACTGCTTGCGCAATTCGACCGACTCGTAAAAGGCGTTGATGCCCTGGCTGCGCACATAGTTCTCTACTGCGGTGGCCTCCGGAAAATACACCTTGAGCCGGGTGGCATAGTGTTTCTCGACGTCACCGATCAGCGTGTAGGTCTCGGCCGGCAGGCGCCCGGTATCCAGTGAAAAGATCTCGATGGGCAAGGATTCGGCGAGGATCAGATCCGTCAGCACCATGTCTTCGGCACCGAAGCTGTTGGCAAAGGTGACTGCGCCGGCAGCCCCGCCATGCTCCTCGGCAATCGCATGCAGCAGTTCGAGCGCATTGGCGCGCTTGACTGCGATGTTGGCACGCACGATCTCGTCGATCACGGGATTCGTGGCCGGATTCGTTGCTTTCGGTTTAAGAAATGAAACCGTCTGGCTCATGGCTCCGTCTTTCGTAGGGCGGGCTAGCCAAGGGCCTCATCTGGCCATTGCGCCGCCGATCCATCAATTCCGGACGCTTCACGTCCGCTGGTTTACAACCGGTGGGTACGCCCTTCGGCCTCACCCACCCTGCATTTCATCGCGCGTGACGCCGCCATAACGGTTGCTCAATCACCGTGGCGCCCTGATAGGGTTCGCTGAAATCCTGGAGCGAAGCCAGCGCGTCTTCCGCAGAACGGTCCGCACGGATGTCAAAGGCATCGAAGCCGCAGCGCTTCATGAAGAACAGCTGATCGCGCAGCACATCACCCAGCGCACGCAATTCGCCCTTGAAGCCGTAGCGGCTGCGCAGCAGGCTGGCCATCGAATAGGCCCGGCCATCGGCAAAACGCTCGATGAATACGGCAATCAGCGGGAAAACATTCAGCTCTGCTTGCGCCGCAACGAGTGTCTCGACCAGCTCGTGGGTCTCCAGCCAGACACCGACTTCACCGGCGGCAAGGCGTGAAGCAAATTCGGCCCGGCGCGCCAGAAACACCGACAACGGCAGCAGCACCTTGCCAGCGGGTACGACGGTCGCCGCGACCTGTTCAGGCGTGGCACTTTCGGCCCCGGTCAGCTTGAACAGCACGACCTTGCCGGCCTGCTTCTTCACTTCGACTTCGCCGACCGGCACACGCACGATCTGCCAGGCATCTTCCGCAACGATGGTGGCCGTGCCGTTCTGCAATTTGATCAGGTTACTCATGCTTCAAGCCTCCACTTTCTGCTTGCCCGGCTGACGGTCTGCATACACGCGCGCTTTGAAAGGCACATGGCCGATCCGGCGCACGGTATCAATGAAACGTTCTTCCGGCGTACGGTTTTCGAGATACACATCGATCAGGCGCTTGACCACCCCGGCGACTTCGTCAGCCGCGAACGACGGGCCGATCACGTCTCCCAGACTGGCGTCATTACCCTGTTTGCCGCCAATGCTGACCTGGTACCACTCGCTCTCATTCTTGTCGACGCCCAGCACGCCGATGTGACCGACGTGATGGTGACCGCAGGAGTTCATGCAGCCGGAGATGTTCAGCTCGATATCACCGATGTCGTGCTGATAATCCAGATCATCGAAGAGACGCTGGATGGATTCGGCAATCGGGATGCTTTTGGCATTGGCGAGATCGCAGAACGAGCCACCGGGGCAGCAGATGATGTCAGTGATCAGGCCGATGTTCGGCGTGGCCAGACCCGCCGCCCTGGCTTCCTGCCACAACGCATACAGGTCGCCCAGCTTCACGTCCGACAAGATGATGTTCTGCTCGTGCGAGGTGCGCAGTTCGCCGAAGCTGTACTTGTCGGCCAGATCAGCAACGATGTCGAGTTGCCTGTCGGTAATGTCTCCCGGCGCGATGCCGGTGACTTTCAGCGACAAGGTGACGGCGCGATAGCCCGGCTGCTTGTGGGCATGGACATTGCGCTTGACCCAGTTGGCAAAGCCTTTCTCTTCGGCAAGCTTCGCTTCGAAACCGGCATCCGCATCGGCCAGCGCGGCATAGTCCGGCGCTGTGAAATTCCGGGCTACGCGGTCCAGCTCGGCCTGGGTCACGGTGTTCGGACCCTCCTTCTGGAAGGCCCACTCCGCCTCGACCTGGCGCTTGAACTCCTCGATGCCCAGCGCTTTGACCAGAATCTTGATCCGCGCCTTGTAGGAATTGTCGCGACGACCATGCAGGTTATAGACGCGCACGATGGCTTCGATATAGGTCAGGATGTGCTGCCAGGGCAGTTCTTCATGCAGCACGCTGCCCAGGATCGGCGTACGGCCCAGACCGCCGCCCACCCACACCTTGATGCGCAGTTCGCCCGCCGGGTTGCGGAACAGTTCCAGCCCCACGTCATGCATCTGCAGGACGGCCCGGTCTTCCCGCGCACCGGTCACGGCAATCTTGAACTTGCGTGGCAACAGCGCAAATTCGGGGTGGAAGGTACTGCACTGGCGGATGATCTCGGCGAGCGGACGCGGATCGACGGTTTCGTCCGGTGCGATGCCGGCAAACTGGTCGGTCGTCACGTTGCGGATGCAGTTGCCGGAGGTCTGGATGGCATGCATCTCGACCTCGGCCAGCTCGGCAAGGATGTCCGGTACGTTCTTCAACTCGGGCCAGTTGAACTGGAAGTTCTGGCGCGTGGAAACGTGCGCGTAACCCTTGTCGTAGGTGCGCGCGATGTGTGCCAGTTTGCGGATCTGTGCCGAGCCGAGCAGGCCGTAAGGCACCGCCACGCGCAGCATCGGTGCGTAGCGCTGGATGTAGAGGCCGTTCTGCAGGCGCAGAGGCTTGAATTCGTCCTCGCCCAATTCTCCGGCAAGGTAGCGGCGGGTCTGGTCGCGGAACTGTGCAACACGTTCATTCACAATCCGCTGGTCATATTCGTCGTACTTGTACATCTTGATGATCTCTCGTGGGGGTATTGATCAGGCCGTAATCAGCCGGGTGCCGATCAGCACCAGCATGGCAGCCAGGATGGGACGCAGCACTTTCTCGGGGACCTTGGCGGAAACATGACTGCCGATCCAGATACCGGGGAGCGAGCCGATGAGCAGACTGCCCAGCAGGAACCAGTCGATGCTGCCCAGGATCCAGTGCCCGATCCCGGCGACCAGGGTCAGGGGCACGGCATGGGCAATGTCCGAACCGACGATACGGCGTGCGGGCAAGGAAGGGTACAGGAAAAATAATGCCGTCACACCCAGCGCACCAGCGCCCACGGAAGAAATCGACACCAGCACGCCGAGGATGGCGCCGGTCAGCACGGTCAGCCAGAAGGTCCGCTGCGGATTCGGGATGCTCGGTGCGTGGCGCTGGGCGAAGTGCTGGATGCGCTGGCGGAAGATCAGCGAAATGGCGGTCAGCACCAGGGCAATGCCCAGCGCCAGGGAAATCAGGCTCTTCGCACCACCCAGGCCACCGGGCAGGAAATTGTGTACCGTCCAAAGGGTCAGACTGGCCGCCGGAATCGAGCCATAGGCCAGTGCCCGGGTAATGGACCAATCCACCGTACCTTTCAGGCTGTGCGCCAGCGTGCCGCCACTCTTGGTAAGCGCGGCATAGAGCAGATCGGTCCCCACCGCGACAGAGGGATTCACGCCGAACAACAGCACCAGCAGCGGCGTCATCAACGAACCGCCACCCACGCCCGTCAGGCCGACAATGGCGCCAACAAAGAAGCCGGCAATGGGGTACAGCAGGTTCATGAAGGATTCTTTCTCTATTGTTATCAGAGTGGGCGGCCCGCATTCAGCTGAGCCAGACAAGATCTTACGGGCTGAGATATCACAAAAACCCCGTGTTTTTGCCAGAGCTTTAGAACATTTAGTGATATAGAGTTCACGTCCACTTTCATTAGACCTGCCATGAACCTGCAACAACTGCGTTACGTCCTGGAAGTCGCCAAGCACAACCTGTCCGTTTCCGAGGCCGCCGAAGCCCTGTTCACCTCGCAGCCCGGCGTTTCCAAGCAGATCCGCCTGCTCGAGGAAGAACTCGGCATCGAGATCTTCGCGCGTCACGGCAAGCGCCTGACCGCCGTGACCGAACCGGGCGAACAGGTCATGGCGATTGCCGAACGTCTGCTGCGTGAGGCCGACAATCTGCGCCAGGTCGGGCAGGATTTCCAGAACGAGGACAGCGGCCGGCTTGTCGTCGCCACCACCCACACGCAGGCGCGCTACGCCCTGCCCCGGGTGATTGCCGAATTCATGCGGCGCTATCCCAAGGTGCAGTTGCACATCCACCAGGGCAACCCGCGCCAGATCTGCGAACAGGTGCTGGCCGGCGAAGCCGACATCGCCGTGGCCACCGAGGCCGCAGCCGATCTGCCCGATCTCGTGCTGCTACCCTGCAAACAGTGGAACCGTACCGTCATCGCCCGCAAGGGGCACCCGATCCTGCGCGAGAGCCCCCTCACGCTGGAAGCCATCAGCCGCTTCCCGATCATTACCTACGACGCGGCCTTTGCCGGTCGCAGCCTGATCAACAAGGCCTTCCTTGCACGCGGGCTAAAACCCAACATCGTGCTCACCGCCATCGACTCGGACGTGATCAAGACCTACGTGAACATGGATCTGGGCATCGGCATCATTGCCAGCATGGCGTTTGACCCGCTGGTCGACCGCGAGCTGGCCGCCATCGATGCCGCGCATCTGTTCGAATCCTCCACGACCCGGATCGGCCTGCCGCGCAACACCTGGCTGCGTGGCTATGCCTATGCCTTCATCGAGATGTTTGCCCCGCAGCTGACGCGCCACGTCGTGGATGCCGCGCTGACCGGCAAACAGGGCAGCGACCCGGGCCTGTAGCCGCGGCCGCCCATTTCAATACGTCTGGACGCCGTGGGCTTCGCCCCCTGTGCGAGGCCGGCCGCGTTGCGTGTCGCTTCTGGCGAGCAGACCCTCGGCCTGCAGCTGGACCAGAATGCGCGAAACCGTCCCGATCGTGAGCGCCGTGATATCCGCCATGTCGCGCAGCGCGGGCAGCATCAGGCGCGAAATCTGGCGCGCCGGCAAGGCTTCCGCCATCAACCCGATCAATCGGCGCACCCGGCTCGCCGCTTCGCCACAACGCAGGGCGACGGCATCGGCACCGCGGCGCTCGGCGTTGGTCAGCGCTTTGAGCAAGGCAGCGGGCTCGGGCTGGACGGCATCCCCCGGCCAGCGTGCAAGCTTGCAGGCCGTCAGTGCCGTGGCACTATAGGTATAGCTGTCAAGCAACAAGGTTTCGGCGCCCAGGATGTCGCCCTTGATGGCCAATCCTGCGAAGCCGGCTTCGTCGGCCACACCGGGGCGATCAAGACGGATGGAGCCTTCGAGCAGCACCCAGGCACTTCCGGCTTTCCCGGCGCAATAGAGCAGCTCGCCAGCTGCCAGTTCGCAATGGCGGAGCATGGTGGATCCGTTTTGCATGATGCTTCCTCCTGCAGCCGGCGGTTTTACCCGCCGGCCTCTTGCATTACTCAGCGTTGTTACGGTCGTCCTGTGATTCCAGCCACAAGGCATTCACCACAGCGAGCAGGACGGCAAAACCGGTGCCCAGAATCCAGCAGAAATACCACATGAGCATTCTCCTTGTTCAGTAAGAGGCGCGGTCCGTTGCGCGGATATGTTCGACGGTGACCTTGCCGCGCATCACGCGGTAGGCCCAGCTGGTGTAGACGATGATGATCGGCGTCATGATCAGCGCCACCCAGAACATGATGCCCAGGGTACGCTGGCTGGAAACGCAATCCCACACCGTGAGGCTGCTGCCAGGCTGGCTGCTGGAAGGCAGCACGAAGGGAAAGATCGACACCCCGGCGGTGAAGATGATGCCCAGCTCGGCAATGGCCGTGGAGATGAATGCCAGCCCGTCACGCCGGCCTGCGATGCACAGCAGGCTGAGCAACCCTCCGGCAAAGCCCAGCAGTGGCACTGCCAGCGTCAGCGGATAGGCCTGATAGTTGGCCAGCCAGGCACCGCTTTGCTGGATGACCGTCTTGGCCAGAGGGCTCTGCGCGGCAGCAGGATCCACCACCGACGTGATCACATAGCCAGGCATCCCCGCCACCATCACCCCACCCAGCGCAAAGCCGGCCAGCATCAGCACGGTGAAGATCACCGAAGCCTTGCGGGCGCGTTGCTGAATGGGGCCTTCCGTACGGATCGCCAGATAGTTGGCACCGTGGGCCACCAGCATGGTCAGGCTCACCCCCCCGCAAAGCAGCGCGAAGGGGTTGAACAACGCCCAGAAGCTGCCGGTGTAATAGGGCATCATGATTTCGCTGAAATGGAAGGGCACGCCCTGAATCACGTTGCCGAAAGCCACCCCGAAGACCAGCGCCGGTACGGCACTGCCGGCGAAGATGCCCCAGTCCCAGAAGCTGCGCCAGCGCGGATCCGCCACCTTGCTGCGGTAGTCGAAGCCGACCGGGCGGAAGAACAAGGCCCACAACACCGCCAGCATCGCAAAGTAGAAGCCGGAAAAGGCGGCGGCATACACCAGCGGCCAGGCTGCGAAGATCGCCCCACCGGCGGTGATGAACCACACCTGGTTGCCTTCCCAGTGCGGGCCGACGCTGTTGAGGATCACGCGACGCTCGTCATCACTCTTGCCAACGAAGGGCAGCAGCGTTCCCACGCCCATGTCATGCCCGTCCATGATGGCAAAGCCCAGCAGCAGGACGCCGACGAGCAACCACCAGATGAGCTTCAGAACTTCATAGTCGATCATGCTCAGACTCCCTTCGCAGCAGTGGCGTTTTCAAGGTGGTAGCGCCCGGAGCCCAGACTGGCCGGACCGAGACGCGCGTACTTGAACATCAGGTAGAGCTCGGCAATCAGCAGCAGGGTGTAGAACACCAGAAAGCCCGAGAGCGAGAGCAGCAGGCTGCCTGCCGACAACGCGGAGGTAGACAGGTGCGTGGGCAGCACGCCGTGGATGGTCCAGGGCTGGCGACCGTATTCGGCAACGAACCAGCCCAGCTCGCAGGCGATCCAGGGCAGCGGAATGCCCCACACGGCCCACTTGAGCAACCACTTCTTCTCGATGAAGGTGTTGCGCGCGGCAAACCAGAACGAGAGCACGAAGAGGCTCAGGAAACACAGCGACAGCCCCACCATGGCCCGGAAGCTCCAGAACAAGGGCGCCACCGCAGGGATTGCATCATCCACCGCGCGGGCCTTCATTTCCGGTGTGGCCTGGCTGACATCGGCGACATACTTCTTGAGCAGCAGGCCGTAACCCAGATCCGCTTTCACGGCCGTGAAGTCGGCCAGCAGTGCAGCGTTCTTCGGATCGCGGCGCAAGGCTTCGAGCGCCTTGACCGCCGTGATGCCCTTGTCGATGCGACCGGCGATCTTCTTCTCCAGATCGTCGATGCCGGGAATCACCTTGTCCGTACTGCGCGTACCGATCAGGCCCATGACGTAGGGAATCTTGATCTCGGCATGGGTGGTCCGGTTCTTCTCGTCGGGAATGCCGAAAACGGTCAGGCTGGCGGGCGCGGGCTCCGTCTTCCACATGGCTTCCATCGCGGCAAGTTTCGTCTCCTGCGTCTCGGCAGCGTGATAGCCGGACTCATCCCCCAGCACGATCACCGACAGGGCCGAAGCCAGCCCGAAAGAGGCCGCAATGCGGAACGAACGGCGGGCGAACTCGATATCCCGTCCCTTGAGCAGATACCAGGCGCTGACCCCCAGCACGAAGGCCGAGCCGGTAACGTAGCCGGCGCTGATGGTGTGCACGAACTTGGACTGGGCAACCGGGTTGAAGATCAGATCCCAGAAGCTCGTCATCTCCATGCGCATCGTGACCGGATTGAAATCCGCCCCGACCGGATTCTGCATCCAGGCATTGGCGATCAGGATCAGCACGGCCGAGAGGTTGGAGCCGATGGCCACGAGGTAGGTCACCGACAGATGGCCGACCTTGCTCAGGCGATCCCAGCCAAAGAAGAACAGACCGACAAAGGTAGACTCCAGGAAGAAGGCCAGCAGCCCTTCAATCGCCAGCGGCGCACCGAAAATGTCACCCACATAGTGCGAGTAGTAGGCCCAGTTGGTACCGAACTGGAACTCCATGGTCAGCCCGGTGGTTACCCCGAGCGCGAAGTTGATGCCGAAGAGCTTGCCCCAGAACTTCGTCATATCCCGGTAGATCTCCTTGCCGGTCATCACATAGACGGTCTCCATGATGGCCAGCAGGAAGGACATCCCGAGCGTCAGCGGGACAAACAGGAAGTGATAGAACGCCGTCGCCGCAAACTGCAGGCGCGACAGGCTTACAACGGATTCTTCAATCATTTTTGCTCCGTTTTGTCAGTAAGTTGCAAAGAAGCCGGGGTGGCAGGCGCACTGCCACCGTCGATCATGGCGCCCAGACGTTGAGCCGCTTCCTGCTTGTCGACCGGGTGGCTGAAAAACATCATCTTGATGCCCATCAGCAGGACCAGCTTGAGCAGCAAGGCCAGCGCAATTTCGCGCTTGAGCGGCGAACGCCAGGCTTTCCGGCGGGGCACGGTGGCGCCGCCTTCCGAATGCAGATCATCTTGGGTTGGTGTCATTCCGGATCCTTCACGAACACGCCCGGCGCACACCGGCAGCTCACCGGCAATGCGCAAGGCCAGGCACGCAGCATGGGCAGGCCATGCGCGCGTCAAGTCAGAGAGGTTCTACGCGGAAAGGACGGGCGGAGCACGCGGGCGGCCTTCGGGCCAGCGCTTGCGCACCTCGGGTGGAAACGAAACGGCGAATCCTGGCGCACTGACATGCAGCACAAGGGGAGACGGCGCCACCAGCGGCAGGATGAACGCGGCGGCGTCCTGACTGGCCAGACAGAACTGGCACCGTATGTTTTGCTCATGCCCGGCCGGCTCGAACGGATGTTCCGAAGCCTCCAGCAGGACCATTTTGAGGCCGAAGGACGTGCAGATCTCGACCACCTGCTTGCCGGTAGACGCGGCAAAGAGGTAGGAGACGGTCGGCACCAGTGCGTTGACGAACGCGGCCAGTAGCGCGATACGAAGGAAGCAGGCAATGTGCTTTTTAAGCATCTGTGGGCCTGAAACTTGGCTGTCTGTAGGGTTTTTTGAATCATACAGGCGAATGCGGATGCCCGGGCACTGCATTGCAGCATGAGTCCGGACCACCCGTTTTCGCCGCCTGACCGACTTCATTGGTGCCCGTCTCGACCACGACGAACGCCACCTCACCGATCTGGCAGACATCGCCTGCCTGTCCATGGAACAGGTGCGGGACGACCGCCGACCGCCGCAAGACCGCCGCATCGCCCTGTATCGGCCGGTCCCCCCGCTTGCGCACCGGAGTTGATGACAAACCCCGTCAACACGATGCGAGTTTCAATCAAATCGCATCGTTCCTGACCCGGCAACATACGTACATCGCCCTTCCCTGACAGGAGTCCATCATGCTCCCGCTTCGCAAAGCCCTCGTTGCCTGTCTTGTCGTGACACTCTGGCTGTCCGGCGCAGCCAGCGCGGCCCCGTTCGCCGCCAACACCGAAATCCCCTTGTGGGGCGACGCCACCCCACCAGGCTCCGATGGGGTTCGCCTCACGGAAACCGTGGAACAGCGCAGCAGCGATCCGGCCCGACCGGACCGGATGTTCAGAGGCATCGCCCGGCCGAGCCTGACGGCCTTTCTCCCGGCGAAACCGAACGGCACCGCCCTGATCGTCGCGCCCGGCGGCGGTTACACGAAGATTGCCTTCGACAAGGAAGGGGTCGAGATCGCCAACAGGTTCACCCCACACGGCATCACGGTCTTCGTGCTCAAGCACCGCCTGCCGGATGAGGGGCACCGTGCCGGGCGTCTCGTCCCGCTGCAGGACGGCCAGCGAGCCGTGCGCCTGCTGCGCAGCCAGGCAGCACGCTGGCACATCAACCCCAGGCGGATCGGCATCATAGGCTTTTCTGCCGGCGGACACCTTGCCGCGGCGGTCGGTCTGGATTTCGCCCGCGAGGCCTACGCGCCGGTCGACGAGGTCGATGCGGCAAGCGCCAGACCCGATTTCATCGCCCTGATCTACGGCGCCGCCGCGTTCCGGGGACGTCCGCCCGGGGCTGGCGATAGCCCGGAGTCGAGCCTGGCCTACTCGGCCTCCGGCACCCTGGACCGGGTGACGAAAGACGCCCCGCCAAGTTTCATCCTGATTGCCGCCGACGACCCGCGCGTCCCCCCGGAAAGCAACGTGGCCCTGTGGCAGGCGCTGCACCAAGCGCGCGTGCCGGCCGAGTTGCACGTGGCCTTGCGCGGCGGTCATGCGTTCGCCCTTCTGGAAACGGCCAGTGAATCCGTACGCGGCTGGCCAGCGAGCTTTGAAACATGGCTGCATGCTGTCGACATGCTTCCTTGACAACCACCTCCCACAAGAAAGGAACGCCCATGAAAGCCCTCCTCACCCTCCTTGCCGTCTGCCTGAGTCTGGTCGCCTCCCTGGCATCCCCGGCAACCGCCGCCACGCCTGCAAAGAAAGCGCTCCTCGTCGTCGCCTCGCGCAACTATCTGGAAAGCGAATACCAGAACACTCGCGACGCCCTCGAAAGCGCCGGCATCGCCGTCGAGGTGGCCAGCGACGCAGCCCTCGCCACTGGCTACACCGTCGGCGAGATCAAGGCCGACTTGCTGATCGACAAGGCCCGGGCCGAAAACTACGCCGCCATCGCGGTCATCGGCGGCTACGGCGCGCATGATCTGCTGTGGCAGCACAAGGGACTGCAAGGCCTGCTGCAGAAGGCGCATGCCGCAGGACGGATTGTCGCAGCGCTGTGTGCGGCCCCGCCAGTGCTCGCCAACGCCGGCCTGCTCAAGGGCGTCAAGGCAACCATGTGGCCGGACCGGACGTGGATCGCAACCCTCGAAGCCGGCGGCGCGCATTACGTCGACGAACCTGTCGTGATCGCGGGAAGCATCATTACCGGCAAGAATCCGGCAGCCGCTCCGGCCTTCGGCGAAGCCCTGGCCAAGGCCATCGCCCGGCCGTAAGCCGGACAGGGAATACCAGAAAATCCTAAATCCTGCCCCACCCGCGCCGTAAAACGGAAGTACCCTTTTACGACACGGATGGTGGCGCATGTTCGGCAAACTGCTTTCGGCTTTCAGTGCATGGCTACGCGATGATGCACAGCCCGCAAAGCCACATCCACAAGCGACCTCCAGACAGGCGCCGCAGACAATCGCCGCCGAAGACGCTGAGCAGCCAGACCTACCGGAAATCCCCGTAGAGAGCCAGTCTCCGGACAGCACCAAGCAGCCGGAACCGGTACTGGTGCATCGCGAAGTGCTTGACGAAGCACTGAGCGTACGCGGCGTGGAGTTTTTCGTGCGCGGCGAATTGAGCAACAAGATCGCCACGCACCGGACCACCATGCGTCGCTTCCTCGACGGCATGCTGATCGACCAGCTCGCGGCCCTGAGCAGATCACCGATGCGCCAGCGCCAGGCCTGGGTCCAGCTGAGTGAGGCCAGCCTGCTGCGCCTGGGCACCGGCAAGTTGCCGGCACGCGCCTGTGTCTTGCTGGTGGCCAATGACGCGACCCTCCCGGCACATGCCGACACCCGCGAAGCGATGGCCACCATGCAGGATGCCGGGCATGAAGTATGGCTGGACGACTGCATCGGCAACCGCTGGTTCACAAGCCTGGCTGAAGCCGCCAATGGCGCGACCTTGCGCCTGGCCCTGCGCACCCCCCTCGAAATCAACGATCTGCTCACGCAAGCACGGGAAGAGCACCCCGGCCTGCGCCTGGGCGCCTGGGATGTGAGCACGGCTGACGACTACGAGATGGCCCGCAAGCTGCACTGCACGCGTTTCTCGGGCAGCTTCGTGACGCGCCGGGAGGACTGGAGCGGCAATGTAATCTCGCCCCAGATGCTGCATGTTGCTTCGCTGATCAACCACATCCGCGAGGAAACCAATCTGCGGGCGGTAGCCCAGGTGCTCAAGCAGGATATGGCCATGTCCTATCGTCTGCTGCGCTACGTGAATACCGCCGCTTATGGCCTGACCCAGCACATCTCCTCCATCGAGCAAGGCCTGATGATCCTTGGCCAGGAGCAGCTGGACCGCTGGCTGACCCTGCTCCTGCTCTCGGGCGGCGGGCTCGGGGACACCGCCCTGACCGAAGTTGCCCTGACCCGCGCACGCTTCCTCGAACTCGTCGGCGCGTATCGCCTGCCTCCCGAGCAGTGCGAAAAACTCTTCGTGCTGGGCCTGTTCTCGATGCTGGATCTGGCCCTGAAGGTGCCACTGGAAGCCGCCGTGAAACCCTTGCGTCTGGCGGAACCGATGAATGCCGCCCTGCTCCGCCGCGAAGGTCCGTTCGGCCGCTACCTCTTGCTGGCCGATGCCTGCGAGCGCGGCATCGCCTCCGAGATCTGCAAGTACGCGCTGATGCTGGGGCTCACCACCAGCAAGGTCAGTGCCCGCCAGATCGATGCCATCAACTGGGTGGCCGACATCTCCGCCGAGCCGGTGCTGCGCAGCAAACAGTGAGCGTGTCCCGGTAGCAGACACCGCGCGATCCCAGCCCCCTCCGCGCACAACGGGGTGCTGCCCGCACAGGACCAGGGCTGTACGCCAGGGTCTCTCTCGGCAATCGTTACAAAATATTTGCACCAGATGGCGCGGATCGGCCAGCACCATCAGTGACGCCAAGTACGACCCGAAAAGTGCTGACAGCCATGGCAGCGGCTCCTTCAGGCTACCTGGCTTCCAGCCGGCCTGTCCGGCTCGCTGTTTTCCTGCCTCCCGCCCCGCCTGCCACGCTTACAACTGCTTGCAATTACACGTCATCAAACCGGAGATTCAAACGCTAAGGTATGCGTGTGGCGAGCCATTGCCGACACGAATCTCAACCCCTCTATACGGAGTCATCATGCGTATTACTGCCCTGTTTGCCAGCAGCATTCTTGTCTTCAGCGCTACCGCTGCTTTGGCCCAATCCGCTCCACCCTCCGATGTAACACCGGCCGGACGTAACGAAGTTCGCCTTGATCAGCGCGAAATCCGTCAGGACAAGCGCGAGATTCATCGCGACCGCGTCGAAACCCGGAATGACCGCCGTGACCTGCGTCAGGAACGGCGCGAAGGTGACGTGGCTGGCGTTGCCTCCGAACGCAAGGCACTGCGCCAGGATCACCGCGAAACCCGCCAGGACAAACGTGGCTTGCGCCAGGATCGCCGCGAACGCAACCGCGATGCGCGCAAGGCGGTCAGTTAAGTCCTGTTCAGCAAGGCTTGAAACGGCAACGGCCATCCCGCAGGATGGCCGTTGCATTGTGCGCGCGCGCGTTCAGGCTCAGGCCCCGAACATCACGCGTCCTTCCACCAGCGTGTGCTTGACGATCCCCGGCAGGGGCAGCCCGAGGAAGGGCGTGTTCTTGCCCTGGCTCTTGAGATCTTCGCGGGTCAGGACCTTTTCGGCGTTGGCATCGAAGATGCACACATCGGCACGGGCACCGACCCCGAGATGGCCGCCCTTGGTGATGCCCATGATGCCGGCGGCACTGGCGGTCACGCGCGCAAGCGCCTGAGCGAGGTCGACCTTGTCTTCCTGCGCCCACTTCAGAACCAGCGGCAACAGCAGCTCCAGCCCGGTCATGCCGGGCTCCGCCTCGGCAAACGGCATCTGCTTGCCATCGTCATCCACCGGGGTGTGATCCGAGCACACGGCGTTGATCTTGCCGGCAGCCAGTGCGGTGCGCAGGGCGCTGCGGTCACGCTGGCTGCGCAAGGGCGGGATCACGTAGCACTGCGGATCGAAGTAGCCGATGTCCATGTCACACAAGTGCAGGTGGTGGGCGGCGATATCACAGGTAACGTCGAGCCCGCCGGCACGTGCGCGCTCGATGGCTTCCAGCGCGGCAGCCGAGGAAATCCGCGTGATGTGCAGCTTCACGCCGGTCAGCTTCGCCAGACTCAGGTAGGTTTCCAGCGCCACGGTTTCGGCTTCGACCGGAATGCCGGTCAGCCCCAGGCGCGAAGCGGCTTCGCCATCGTGCGCCACACCGCCCTTGGCCAGATGCGGATCGATTGGCTGCAGCCAGACGCGGAAACCGAAGGTGGCGGCATATTGCATCGCCCGCAGCAACACCTGGGTATCCACCACCGGCGTATTGACCTGCGAGAAAGCCACGCAGCCAGCTTCGACCAGCTCGGCCATCTCGGTGATGCGTTTGCCTTCGAGCTTGGCAGTCAGCGCGCCGACCGGATAGACGTGGGCGCAATTCAGGTTCTTGGCGCGGAAGCAGAGCATTTCCACGAGGCCCGGCTCGTCCAGCGCCGGATCGGTGTCTGGCGGGCACGCCAGGCTGGTGATGCCCCCCGCCATCGCGGCCTGCATTTCGGATTCGAGTGTGGCGCGATACTCGAAGCCCGGCTCGCGCAGGCGCGCCGAGAGATCCACGAGACCGGGCGCAACGATCAGCCCCTTGGCATCAATCAGCCTGTCGGGCGAGAAGCCGGCCGGTGCCGCGCCGACGGCGACGATCTTGCCCTCGGCAATGAACACGTCGAGTTGTGCATCAATCTGGTTGGCCGGGTCGATCACGCGGCCGTTTGCAATCTGGATATTCATGTCAGTTCCCCGCTGCCAGCATGCTCATCACCGCCATCCGCACCGCGATGCCGAAGGTCACCTGCGGCAGGATCACGGCGTGTGAGCCATCCGCCACGGCCGAGTCGATTTCCACGCCGCGGTTCATCGGGCCCGGATGCAGCACGATGGCATCGGGCGCGGCCAGTTCGAGTTTTTCCGGCGTCAGGCCGAAGAACTTGAAATACTCCTGGCTCGACGGCAGCAATGCACCGTTCATGCGCTCGTTCTGCAGGCGCAGCATCATCACCACATCCACGCCGCGCAGGCCTTCCTTCATGTCATGGAAGACGCGCACGCCCATGCGTTCGACATCGGTCGGCAGCAGCGTCTTCGGCCCGATCACGCGGACTTCGGGCACGCCCAGCGTGGTCAGCGCGGCGATTTCGGAGCGCGCCACGCGCGAGTGCAGCACGTCACCGACGATGGCGACCGTCAGCTTGGTGAAATCCTGCTTGAAGTGGCGGATGGTGTACATGTCCAGCAGGCCTTGCGTGGGGTGCGCATGGCGTCCGTCGCCGGCGTTGACCACACTGATGTGGTCGCGCCCGGTGGCACGCAGGTGCTGGGCCAGGAGATAGGGCGCGCCACTCGATGCGTGACGCATGACGAACATGTCCGCGCCCATCGCACAGAGGTTGTCGACCGTATCGAGCAGGGTTTCGCCCTTGTTGGTCGAGCTGGTCGCCACGTTGAGATTGATCACGTCGGCCGAGAGGCGTTTGGCGGCGATCTCGAAGGTGGTGCGGGTGCGCGTGCTGTTCTCGAAGAACACGTTGAACACGCTCTTGCCGCGCAACAGCGGCAGCTTCTTGACCTCGCGCTCGGCCACTTCGGTGAAGGGCGCGGCGATGTCGAGAATTTCGGTGAGCACGGATTTGGGCAGACCATCGAGCGTGATCAGGTGCTTGAGCTTGCCCTGCGCGGAGAGTTGAGGGTTAAGCAATTTTCACCTCCAGAGAGAGATTGCCGTGATCGTCGCGTTGCAGGGACAGGCGGCTGCCTGCCGGTAACGGCTCCGTCAGGGTGTGGGCACAGAAACGTGCAGCAATCGGCAGTTGGCGTTCGCCACGGTCGATCAGCACGGCCAGATCAATGCGCGCCGGGCGGCCGTAGTCGAACAGCTCGTTGAGGGCGGCACGGGTGGTGCGGCCGGTATAGAGCACGTCATCGACGAGGATGATGTGGCGATCCGTAACATCGAAAGGAATGCCGGATTTCTGCGGCCGCGGATGCAGCCCGCGCTTGCCATAGTCATCACGGTAGAAGGCCACGTCGAGCGAGCCCAGGGGCGGGCTGATGCCCAGCAAGGTATGCAGGCGCTCGGCCAGCCATACGCCGCCGGTGTGGATACCGACCAGTGCGGTGTCCGGCGTCAGGGCAGGCCGGATCTGTTCGGCGAGGTCGCCGAGAAGTTGTTTGACGTCAGGCAGTGTCATTGTTGTCACCCATGTCGAGAAAACCTTGCAGGATGCGCTGGGCCGCCACCGCATCGAGATGTTGTTTGCGGGCGCGCCAGTCGCGCGTGACTTCACGCAGCAACTCGTCGGCCTCCGCTGAAGTCAGACGCTCGTCGAACAACGCCACCGGCAGGCCGAAACGGCCCGTGAGCTGGTTGGCGAAGCGCTGGCAGCGCGCGGTCATGTCGGTAGCCGTGCCATCCAGCGCGGTCGGCAGGCCGACGACCAGCTTCACCGGCCGCCATTCCTTGATCAGCTTGTCGATTTCACCAAACCGCTGTGCATTGGCTTCACCGTGGATCACCGTCAGCGCCTGTGCCAGGCGGGTCTCCGTTTCACCGGTGGCCACGCCGATACGGGCGGTGCCGAAATCGAAGCCGAGGAGTGTCCCCATCACACGGCCCGCCGCATGGCCACCGCGCTGCCGTCCTCCGGCCTGCTTGCAGGAGAGGATTCGGAAAACAGTGGGAGTGGGGAAGCTGTCGGGCCGGACCTGATGCACCGCTGTGCCATCAGGCGTGCCCCGCGACGTCAGACAGGTTCACGAAATCAATGCCCAGCAGGCGCACCGCCGCATCCAGGCGCTCTCCGACTTCCAGCTCGAAAATGATGCGCGGATCTGCGCCAACCGTCAGCCAGCCATTCTGCGCCAGCTCATCCTCAAGCTGCCCGGCGCCCCAGCCTGCGTAGCCCAGCGAGATCAGCACATCTTTCGGCTCCCCCTTTTCGGCCAGATTCTGGAGGATGTCCTTGGAGCTGGTCAGGGCGATCTCGGAAGTGACCTGCAGGCTGGACTGCCATTCCCCGTGCGGACGATGCAGCACGAAACCGCGATCGGTCTGCACCGGCCCGCCGAAAAACACCGGGCTCGCGTCAAACCCGCTGATCTGGGGAGGAATCTCGACGCGCTCCAGCAGTTCCTTCACGGAGAGGTCCAGCGGGCGATTGATGATGATGCCCAAGGCGCCCTCATCATTGTGTTCGGCAACATAGACCAGACTGCGGGAAAAATTGTCATCCACCATGGCAGGCATGGCGATGAGGAAATGATGGGTGAAGTTCGCGTTTTGCACGCATATATTTTAACCTGTTTGGCCGGAAACGCTGGCGGTCCTCTGATCGGAAACCCATGTCCCGTTTGCCTGCAGCCCTTGTCTGGTTCCGACGTGATTTGCGCGATTTCGATCACGCCGCGCTGTCACACGCCTTGCAGGCGCATCAACGGGTGTTTTGCTGCTTCATTTTCGACACCGACATCCTCGCCCACCTGCCCTCCCGCCAGGATCGGCGCGTCGCGTTCATCCACGCCAGCCTGCTGGAACTGGATGAACGCCTGCGCGCCCAGGGCGGCGGCCTGATCGTGCGGCATGGGCGCGCCGCCGATGAGATTCCACGCCTCGCCCAAGAGTTGAAGGTCGTCACGGTATTCGCCAATCAGGATTACGAGCCTGCGGCAATCGCCCGTGATACGGCCGTTGCGGCAACGCTGAAAGAGCTGGGCATCGTCTTCCGCAGCTTCAAGGACCAGGTGATCTTCGAGCGGCGCGAAGTCCTGACCCAGTCGGGCAAACCCTTTGGCGTGTTCACCCCGTACAAGAATGCCTGGTTGAAACAGCTGCGCACGCGGGATCTGGCCAGCTGGCCGGTCGCCGGCTTCGCAGCACATCTGGCCCCGCCACCGGAAGGCACGCGCATCCCGACGCTCGAAGAGATCGGTTTCACCAAGGTCGAGCTGCGCATCGCACCGGGCATGCGTGGCGGCGAAGCCTTGTGGGAGGATTTCGCCAGCCGCCTCAACCAGTACCACGCCGCGCGCGATTTCCCGGCAGTGAAAGGCGTGTCCTATTTGTCGACGCACCTGCGCTTCGGCACCGTATCCATCCGCGAGCTGGCGCGCATCGCACACCAGCGCGGCGGTGCGGGCGCGGAGAGCTGGCTGACAGAGCTGATCTGGCGGGAGTTCTATCAGCAGCTGCTGTACAACCATCCCCGCGTCGTCGAGCACGCTTTCAAACCCGACTTCGATGCGGTCCAGTGGGAAGACGGGCCTGAAGCCGATGCGCGCTTCGCCGCCTGGTGTGAAGCCCGCACCGGTTACCCGCTGATCGATGCAGCCCAGCGCCAGCTCGTCCAGTCCGGCTTCATGCACAACCGCCTGCGCATGATCAGCGCATCCTTCCTCACCAAGGATCTCGGCATCGACTGGCGACGCGGCGAGCGCTTCTTCGCCGAATGGCTGCTCGATTTTGACCTGGCCTCGAACAACGGCGGCTGGCAATGGGCCGCCTCCACCGGTTGCGATGCCCAGCCCTGGTTCCGCATCTTCAACCCGGTGACCCAGTCCGAACGTTTCGATCCGCAAGGCAAGTTCATCCGTCGCTATCTGCCGGAACTGGCGAACATCCCGGACAAGTTCATCCACGCGCCCTGGAAGATGAAGCCCGCCGAACAGCAAGCCTGTGCCTGGGTGCCCGGCCGGGATTACCCGGAGCCCATCGTGGACCACGCGGCGGCCCGGGCGGAAACCCTGTTGCGTTTCAAGGCTGCACTTCCCTGATACCACTTCCGTCAAGCCAGGAGCCCAGGCTTGCCATTGCGTCATTCCAGCGGACTCCGGGGTCCAGGGCACGCTTCACAAAGCACGGGATGCCGGCCTTTACCGGCATGGCAACAACAGACTGATTTGATGGCATGGCCCAGACCCGGTCACACCCAGGCGGGGCCGTTCAGGTATCCTGCATACCTTGATGACATGCTCGCGGAGCATGTCTTTTCATTTCACGAGGGTCTGACCATGCCAAAATTCTCCCTGTATCCCGCGCTGCTGCTCGCACTCTGCACGCTGGCGGGCTGTGCCACCGAAGCCTCGCGCACGCTTGAAGTTGCCAAGGTCAATACCGTCAACCAGCCTTACACCGGCGTACGCAGCCCGCTATCGGTCGGCAAGTTCGACAACCGCTCCAGCTACATGCGCGGGATTTTCTCCGACAACGTCGACCGCCTCGGCAGCCAGGCCAAGACCATCCTGATCACCCACCTGCAGCAGACCGGGCGCTTCGTCGTGCTCGACCGCGAGAACCTGAAGGAAACCGCGCAGGAAGCCGGTTTCAACAAACAGGCCCAGACCATCAAGGGCGCCGACTACGTGGTGACCGGCGATGTGAGCGAATTCGGCCGCAAGGAAATCGGCGACCATCAGTTGTTCGGCATTCTCGGGCGCGGCAAGGAACAGGTCGCGTATGCCAAAGTCAATCTGAACATCGTCAATGTGCAGACCTCCGAAGTGGTGTTCTCGGCCCAAGGCGCGGGGGAATACAGCTTGTCGAACCGCGAGGTCATCGGCTTCGGCGGCACCGCCAGCTACGACTCGACGCTTAACGGCAAGGTGCTCGACCTGGCGATTCGCGAAGCCGTGAACAATCTCGTCAACGGTGTTGAGAGCGGCGCCTGGCGTCCCGCCAAATAAGCGGAGCCATGCACGCAATGATGACAGGAAAGTATTTACTGGCGCTCCTGCTGGCCAGCCTCCTGCTGGCCGGCGGCTGCGCGACCCGCACGCCACCGCTCTACTACTGGGGCGACTACCAGCCGCAGGTCTATGAATACCTCAAGGGCCAGGGCAAGAGTCCGGCCGAGCAGATCCTCGCGCTGGAGAAAGTCATCCAGCAAGCGAATGCCGCCAATCTGCCCGTACCACCAGGCTTCCACGCCCACCTGGCGATGCTGCAGGTGGCCGAAGGCAAACCGGAAATCGCCCGCCAGGAGTTTGAAGCGGAAAAATCCCTCTTCCCGGAATCTGCCGGCTTCATGGATTTCATGCTGGCCAAACTCAGTGGAGACAAGAAATGATGCGCCACGCCCGTTTGCTTGCCCTGGCCGCCATGCTGCTTGCCGCGCTGCTGGTCACCGGCTGTGCCACCACTGCCAAGCCCTACGACTACAGTGCCTTCAAGCGCAGTAATCCGAAGTCCATCCTGGTCCTGCCACCGGTCAACAAGTCACCCGACATCAAGGCTACTTACAGCCTGCTCGCGCAGATGAGCTACCCGCTCGCCGAGTCGGGCTACTACGTTTTCCCGGTAGCGGTTGTCGACGAAACCTTCCGCCAGAACGGCCTCACCGTGCCCGACGACATCCACGCCGTGGCCCCCGCCAAGCTGCGTGAGATCTTCGGAGCAGACGCCGCCCTGTACGTCGAGATCACCCAGTACGGCACCCGCTATGCCGTCCTCTCCAGCGCCACCATCGTCGCCGCCAAGGCCCGCCTGGTCGATCTGAAGAGCGGCGAAACGCTGTGGACCGGTGCGGCCTCGGCCTCCAGCAACGAGAACCAGAGCAACAACAACGGCCTGATCGGCATGCTCGTCAAAGCCGCCGTCGACCAGATCGTCAACACGCTCACCGAGCAGGGTCACACGATCGCCGGCATCACCAGCCAGCGCCTCCTCGCCGCCCGCCCGTACGGCCTCCTGTACGGCCCGCGTTCGCCGAACTATGGAAAGGATGATGCGCCACGTTAAGCGCAAGCTGAGCTAGCCTGAGTTTGTGAATCAGCCCGCACATGCGGGCTGATTTGTTTCTACGGAAAGTCACTAGATAGAACGTGCTTGAGAAAGGAGGTTTGCTTCTGTACAGTACTGAGTAAATTTACTCAGTACAAACAAAATGACTTTTGAACGTTCACAGGCAGCGGTTCTGCGCAGTCGTCTGGATGAGCCACCGGTCTTCATGATCGTCGTGGCTGGGCCACGTCAGATTGGCAAAAGTACGCTGGTTCGCCAGGTACTTGCGGGCCGGGCAGCCAGCTTCGTAGCGATTGATCAGCCTGTGCCGGATTCTCCCGACCCGTTTTCGAGTAGAGAGAGCTTTACGCGGTTTTTGCCGGGTGCAGCCCCCACGGTCGAGCGCATTGTGGAGTGCTGGGCGCAAGCGCGGGCAAAGGCACGTGCCTTGCCAGAGGGAACACATTTCGTGCTGGCAATCGACGAGATCCAGAAAATCTCCCGCTGGTCTGAGGTAGTGAAAGGTTTGTGGGATGCGGACCGAGCGGAAGGTCTCAACCTCCATGTTGTGCTCCTTGGCTCATCACCTTTGCTGATGCAAAAGGGGCTAACCGAAAGCCTCGCCGGGCGCTACGAGATGATTCCGATGAACCATTGGTCTTATCCCGAAATGCAGGAAGCTTTTGATTTCTCGCTCGATGAATTCCTCTACTTCGGTGGTTATCCCGGCAGTGCCCGACTGATTCGCGATGAGCAGCGCTGGCGCCAGTATGTGCGTGCGTCGCTGATCCAGCCGAACATCGAAAAAGACATCCTGCAGATGACCCGCGTGGACAAGCCCGCGCTCCTCAAAACCCTGTTCGAGCTGGGCTGCGCCTATTCCGGCCAGATCGTTTCCTTCACCAAGCTACAGGGCCAATTGCAAGATGCCGGTAACACGGTCACGCTCTCGCACTACCTTGATCTGCTGGCACAGGCCGGGCTGCTGACCGGGCTACAAAAGTATGCCGGGCAGAAACTGCGCCAGCGCGCCTCCAGCCCGAAACTCAACGCCCTGAATACGGCATTGATGTCTGCGCTCGCTGGCTACACCTTTGCCCAGGCACAGGCAGATCGCTCCTACTGGGGCCGACTGGTGGAAAGTGCCGTGGGCGCCCATCTGGTGAATTCGGCGACGGATAACTGCGAAATCCACTACTGGCGCGAAAGCCCGGACGAGGTCGATTTCGTCATCGGTAATGGTCGTCAACTCACCGCCATCGAAGTCAAAAGCAATATCGGTTTTGCCGTACCCAAGGGCTTGGGGATTTTTGCCGAGCAATACGTCGGCACGCGCACGATGCTGGTGGGCGAAGGAGGGGTTCCGCTGGCTGAATTCCTGTCTCATCCCGCCGCAGACTGGCTGGAGTAAATCATGATCCGGGTGGCACGGCGTGTCCGCAAACAGCTTGATTCCAACGAGAGCCCCGAAGCAGGTCAGCCGCGCGAATTGACGAGTTTTCGCACAGAACACGCCTGGGTGCTGCTCGGCGAGCCGGGTGCGGGAAAATCGACGGCGCTTGAAGACGAAGCCACGCAAACGGGCGGCCAATACCTGCACATTGATGAATTCATTGTGGCTGATCCGGACCCTTTATGGCAGGGCAAGACCTTGTTCCTCGACGGGCTGGATGAGGTCCGCGCCAGTGGCGCTGGCACCAACCCCTTGCCGAAGATTCGCACACAACTCAATCGCTTAGGCAAACCACCTTTCCGCATCGCCTGTCGCGCGGCGGACTGGTATGGCGCAGCTGATAGCGAAAACCTCAAAGCGGGAACGCAACACGGCAAGATCACCATCCTGAGTCTGGAGCCCCTCAACGAGGACGATATCCTCGCGATCCTCCAGCAGAACCCCGGGATTACCAATCCCGCGCAATTCGTTTCGACAGCGAAAGCGCGAGGCGTAGCCGATTTACTCGCCAACCCACAAACCCTGGAGATGCTTGCCAAAGCGGTCGAGGATAATGAAGGCGCTTGGCCAGCCTCGCGGGACGAAACTTACCGCCTCGCCTGTGAAAAACTGGCAGAGGAACACAACAAGAAACATCGTCTGGAAAAGCGCGACAAGCCCGTTTCAGTTGGCCAGATCCTTGACGCGGCGGGGCAGCTTTGCGCTGTCATGCTGCTGGCCGACCGGAATGGCATCGCCACCGACGTGACCGGCGCCAGCGAACGCTTTCCGGTGCTGGAAGATTTTGATCCGCCGGAACTACAAGCTGCCCGGCGGGCCATCGACAGCAAACTCTTCCGCACGGACGGCGTTGAAGAACGTCTGCAGCCCGCCCACCGCAGCGTGGCCGAATACCTCGCTGCCCGCTGGCTAGGCCAGCAGATCGATGCCAAGGGCTTGCCCTTGCCGCGCCTGCTGACGCTGCTGCTCGGTGTTGACGGCGGCGTCGTTGCTGGGCTGCGTGGGCTCTTTGCCTGGCTCGCCGTGCATTGCCAGAGCGCCCGATCCCGTCTGATTGAGGCTGACCCACTCACGGTGGTGATCTATGGCGACGTGAAACCCATGAGTGCTGACAACAAACGCGCCATCCTGCAGGGCTTGCGGCGTGAGGCGGAGAAGTTTCCCGGGTTTCGCGGGCTCATCGGGGAGGCTCACCGCTTTGGCGCGCTGGCTGATCCAGCTTTGTTTGAGGACTTTTGCAAGATTCTGCAGGCTCCAGAAAGAGATGATGCAAGCCAGACGATGGTGGGTTGCGTGCTGGATATGCTGGATGGAAGCGAATTGAAAGGGTTTGCTCCAATCGTGCTCGAAATTGTGCGCGATGACTCGTATAGAAGCTGGTTCAGAAGCAAGGCTCTGGAGGTATGGGTGAAGTGCGCAAGTCCAGGCGATGTAATCAGTTTGCTTGAAGACATTCACCAAGGACGAGTGAAAGATGCCGAGGGATCGCTTGCAGGGCTCCTTCTCATGGATTTGTACCCGGACCATCTGCGCGCAGAGGCTCTGCTCCGGTTCTTGCGCATCCCTGACCACAATTCGTTTATCGGGGATTACCACTTCTTCTGGACACACCATCTTCCCGAAAACATCCGGGACGACGATCTGCCAGGATTTCTTGACGGCCTGACGGGAAGAACTGACTTCAGGCTGGAAACAACATTCAGCAGTTTCTTGGCCGGAAGAATGGTCGTGCGAGGATTGGAGAAACTAGGCACCACTGTTTCGGCAGAACGACTGTATGCCTGGCTGGGAATCACTTCCGATGAATTCGGTCATGTGGCCATGGATCAGGGCTCGAGAAGTCGTATTGCAGCATGGTTCAAGGCTCATCCTGAACGCTACAAAGATGCTATCGCGGTATGCTATCAGCACAGTCAGAGTGCAGAAAACATATATCAATGCCTTAATGCCGGGCTGGAACGACTAAACGATATACCGAAGCCAGACGACATCGGACTGTGGCACTTCACGCAAGCTACGCAAGCCACACGCGATGAACTTACCCAAGAGCATTTGCAACAAGCAATCAATTCGCTGCAATACGGGAAAGGCAGCATTGGTTTGTCACTTGAAGACATTGAAAGTTGGGCCGAAAAAGACCTGAAGCGCACGGTCCTGTTACAGCCTCTTTTGTCGTGGGAAATTACAGATTCGCGGACGCAGCAAACAAGAAAGAAAATAGATCGCTTAAAAAATAACGCTAAGCTCAAGCGGCAACGCTTGAAACAGTTTTCTCCGCTCCTTTCTGACATTGAAAACGGTTCCGCTTCTGTTCATGTAATGAACGATCTTGCACGCGTATGGAGAGGTGAATTCCCCGGGGTCTCAGGAGAAACCGTACAGACCCGATTTTCCAATTTCATTGAAGAAGGCGCGGAATTATTTGTTAAGGCAGAAGCGGGGTTTCGCCTTTGCCCGGAGCGTAATGACTTGCCCGAACCGCAGGTGATTATTGATCTCTATCTCGATCAGAAAGAGCCCTGGATTGGTCTTCCTTGCCGGATTGGCATGGATCTTCGGTGGCAAACAGGCGTAGGTCAAATCGATAGCCTGTCCGATGCTGTGCTTGATCGCATGCTCACACTTTGGTTTACCCGAGGGATTGGCCTAGCGGATTGGATTAAGCACCTTTCAAAGGAACGTCCATCCCTGTTTTCTCAGGCTATGGTTCGCTATGCGAAAAGTATGTTCAAGGCCGGACGTAATGTGATTGATGGCATTCAAGTGCTGGAAGATCCAGACGGTGAAGAAGCTGCAAAGCTTGCCTTGCCGCAATTGCTGGAGATTTTTCCGGTGCGAGCTCTTGAAGGGCAAACCAATACACTGGGGCGTTTGATCAAGCTGGCGCTTCAGCTTGTGCCAGAAGAATTGATGCGCGTGAGCGAGAAGAAACTGCAGGTAGTCAGGAAACTGAATGTTCCCCAGGCGGTGCATTGGCATGCGGCGGCGATGTTGCTTGATTCCGCTAAAGCCGACGCTCTATGGGCGTTCATCGGTAAGAAAGCAAAGCGATGTGATTGCCTTGCCGACTTCTTTGGAGGGCGTTTCGGTTTTCCTCAACTGGATCTGGATTTGCCTGCGACTGTTTTAGGGAAGTTGATTGAGCTAATGACCCCGCATGCGGAGTTGGAGTGGCCCACGACAGATGACTCATTCAGCGCTGCTCATCTGCGAGGGGATCAGGTTCGCCGTTACATTGACCAGCTTGCCGCAACGGATAACGAAGGCGTAGCCGACGAAATCGAACGTCTGCTCGCGTTGCCATCCCTGAAAAAACTCAAGTGGCATCTTGAAAATGCGCGCCATCAACAGGCTTTGCGACGACGAGAAAGCTGCTTCCGTTTTTTGTTGCCTCGCGAGGTAGCAAAAGTGCTGGCGAATGACGTTCCGGCCAGTCGAGCCGACCTCGCAGCCTTAGTGCTGGACCATCTGGACCAGATCGCAGATGAAGTCCGGAATGACAACGATGATGGATATACACATTTTTGGAAAGGAGACCAGAAGGCTTCAGCAAAACCGAAGATTGAAAACCGTTGCCGTGATCTTCTGTTGACGCGTTTGAAGTTTCATCTGAGGCCATTTGGCGTTTCATGCGAACCGGAGATGGACAATTCTGGTGACACACGGGCGGACATTGAAGTCTTGTATCGCAACGAATTCAAGCTACCTATCGAGATCAAGCGCGATAGCAATGACTCCTTGTGGACCGCGATGCGCCAACAGCTGATTGCCCAATACACAACGGCGCCGCTTGCCGGGGGCTTTGGCATTTATCTGGTGCTGTGGTTTGGGCGAGGTGGTGTTTATAAAGCCAACGACGGTGGTAAAAAACCAACGTCACCGCAAGAACTGCAACAACGTCTTGAGGGACAACTCGACATCTCCGAGCGAGGTCGTATTTTTGTGCGGGTGATCGACGTAAGCTGGCAATGACCCGACTCGCTCGCCGGAAGATCCCTCACGCCACCCGCTGCAGCCTTGCCCCCTTGTGCTGCTCGTCGCAGCTCAGCACGAAGTTGCCGTAGATGCCGTCGGCGCTGATGAATGGGCGCAGCAAGACGGCGGGGAATTGCACGGTGGCGCCGGTGGTGCAGCGCACGACCACGTGCGCAACCTCGCCACGGTAGTAAGGCAGATATTGTTCGGGGGAGAGGCGCAGCGGGAATTCGAAGCGTTTCATGCGCGTACTTTGCCACAAGCTGAAAAAGCCCGCAGCAGCGGGCTTTCAGACTGTGCCGGCGTTACATCACCTTGACCGGAATCTTGCCGATCTTCGCTTGCCATTCCTTCGGCCCGGTCTCGTGCACCGAGATGCCAGTGGAATCCACAGCAACAGTCACCGGCATGTCCTGCACGGTGAATTCGTAGATGGCTTCCATGCCCAGATCCTCGAAGGCGAGTACCTTGGCGGCCTTGATTGCCTTGGAGACGAGGTAGGCGGCGCCGCCGACGGCCATCAGGTACACCGACTTGTGCTGCTTGATGGCATCGATGGCGACGGGGCCACGCTCGGCTTTGCCGATCATGCCGAGCAAGCCGGTCTGCGCGAGGATCTGCCCGGTGAACTTGTCCATCCGCGTGGAGGTGGTGGGGCCGGCCGGGCCGACGACTTCGTCGCGCACGGGGTCGACCGGGCCGACGTAATAAATGAACTTGCCGGCCAGATCCACCGGCAGCTTCTCGCCACGGTTGAGCATTTCGGTCATGCGTTTGTGCGCGGCATCGCGCCCGGTGAGGATCTTGCCGGAGAGCAGGATGACTTCGCCGGGGCGCCAGCTGGCAACGTCTTCACGCGTGACGGTTTCAAGATTCACGCGACGGCCCTTGGAGGCGTCATAGGTGAGGCTGGGCCAGTCTGCGAGGGAAGGCGGGTCGAGGTAGACCGGGCCGGAACCATCGAGCACGAAGTGCGCGTGGCGCGTAGCGGCACAGTTGGGGATCATCGCCACCGGCAGGTTGGCAGCGTGGGTCGGGTAGTCCAGCACCTTCACGTCGAGCACGGTGGTCAGGCCGCCGAGGCCTTGTGCGCCAATGCCAAGGGCATTGACCTTCTCGTAGAGTTCGAGGCGCAGTTCTTCGGCGCGGTTCTTGGGGCCGCGCGCGATCAGGTCGAGGATGTCGATCGGCTCCATCAGCGCTTCCTTGGCGAGCAGCATGGCTTTCTCCGCCGTGCCGCCGATACCGATGCCGAGCATGCCGGGCGGGCACCAGCCGGCGCCCATGGTCGGTACGGTCTTGAGCACCCAGTCGACGATGGAGTCCGAGGGATTCAGCATGGCGAACTTGGACTTGGCTTCCGAGCCACCGCCCTTGGCGGCGACGATCACATCCACCTTGTCGCCCGGCACGATGCTGAAGTTCACCACTGCCGGGGTGTTGTCCTTGGTGTTCTTGCGCGCACCGGCCGGATCAGCCAGTACGGAAGCCCGCAGGGTGTTGTCCGGATGGTTGTAGGCGCGGCGCACGCCTTCGTTGACGGCGTCATTGAGCGAACCCGTAAAGCCCTCCCAGCGCACGTCCATGCCGACCTTGAGGAAGACCGAGACGATCCCGGTGTCCTGACAGATCGGGCGGTGGCCCTCGGCGCACATCCGCGAGTTGATCAGGATCTGCGCCATGGCGTCCTTGGCGGCCGGGCTGGCTTCCATCTCATAGGCGCGGGCCAGGCCCTGGATGAAATCAACCGGATGGTAATAGCTGATGTACTGGAGTGCGGCGGTGACGCTGTCGATCAGGTCGGCTTGGCGGATGGTGGTCATGGGTTCTCTCGTTTCTTGGGTGTTTGCTTGGCGGCCTTCCCCGGTTTCTTGCCGTGCCCGGCAAAAAACCGGAAATCAGTGTTCGAGGTCTTTGGTCAGAACCAGCGTGCTGGTCATTACCCTGTCGGTATAGGCCATGACGAGTGCGGAGATGACAAAAGTCAGGTGGATGGCGATCTGGAAGACCACGCCGTGTTCCAGCTTGGTCAGTGCGAAGGAGTCGCCCGCCTGCGCCATCTTGCTGCCGACTTCGATGAAAGTCTTGAGCAGATGGATTGAAGAGATGCCGATCAAGGCCGTGGCCAGCTTGACCTTCAGCACACCGGCATTGACGTGCGAGAGCCATTCGGGCTGATCGGGATGTTCATCCAGATCCAGCTTGGACACGAAGGTCTGGTAGCCGCCCACGGTGACCATGATCAGCAGGTTGGCCACCATCACCACGTCGATCAGGCCGAGCACGATGAGCATGATGTCCACCTCGCTCAGCGTGTTGGCACTGGCAACCAGATGGATCAGCTCCTGCAGGAACTTGAAGACATACACGCCCTGGGCGAAGACCAGGCCAAGGTAGAGCGGCGCCTGCAGCCAGCGGCTGCCGAAGAGGAAACCCTCAAGGTAGTGCGAAACGTTCTTTGTCATGATCTCTCTTGAGTTTCAGGGCACGCCGGCCTTGCGTGGGCGAGGCTTCCGGGGTCCGGAAACGCTGCACGCGCAGCTGGAGTGCGCTGTCAAACGGGTTGGAACGGGGCGTCGGGTCTGCGCCCGATCAAGGCCAAAGTATAGCAGCCGGCCTTATCCGGCTTGTCGCCGCTAGAATGCCGGCTTCTCTGGAGGATTCCACCCATGCTGCTCGATCCGAACTACCTGCGCGACCACATCCGTACCGTGCCCGACTGGCCCCAGCCCGGCGTGCAGTTCCGCGACATCACCCCGCTTCTGCAATGCCCCGAAAGCCTGCGCGTGCTGGTGCAGCATTTCGTGCTGCGCTACATGCATCAGAAGATCGACATGGTGGCCGGGCTGGATGCGCGCGGCTTCATCATCGGTTCCGTCGTCGCCTACGAATTGAACGTGGGCTTCGTGCCGATCCGCAAGAAAGGCAAACTGCCCTTCACCACGATTGCCGAAGAATACGAGCTGGAATACGGCAGCGCCACGGTCGAGATGCATGCCGACGCATGCAAGCCTGGCGACCGCGTACTGCTGATCGACGACCTGATCGCCACCGGCGGCACCATGATGGCCGGCAAGAAGCTGCTGGAGCGCCTCGGCGCCACGGTGGTGGAAGGCGCGGCGATTGTCGATCTGCCCGAGCTGGGCGGCTCGAAGCTGCTGCGCGACTCAGGCCTGAAGCTGTTCACGCTGGTGGATTTTGCAGGGCACTGAGCTTGCCGGCGCGCGCGGGTGGCGCGCGCCCCAAGCCCGCGCCGGCCTTCATGCAGGCCCGCTGCGCGGGGGCTTTCCGGTCATCCGCCCATCGTGAAGGCAGCCAGCTTGTTGCCATCCAGATCGCGGAAATACGCAGCGTAGAAACCGCTGTCCCCACGCGGGCCAGGACCACCTTCATCCTTGCCACCGAGTTCCATGGCCTTCGCGTACAGGGCGTTGACGGTGGCATGGTCCGGCATGAAGAGTGACACCATGGTGCCGTTGCCAACCGTGGCAGGCTGACCGTCGAAGGGTTTGATGACGCACAGCGAGGGTTTGTCTGGAGCAACAGACCAGGAAACAAAACGCTCGTTTTCCATATCGCGCGCGGCGCCGATCACACCGAGCAGGGCATCGTAGAAAGCAGCGGCACGGGGGATGTCATTGGTGCCGAGGGTGACATAACCGATCATGGTGATTCTCCTTTGACAGGACAGGGTGTGTGAAAACAACAAAGGCCCGTCCTCGCGGAAGGGCCTTTGCTTGGTTCAGGCGGATGCTTACTTGCAGTTGACGATCACGCGCACGGCAATCACGCCATCCACGCTCTTGAGCTTGTCGACCGCATCGGCCGGCACCTCGCCGGAGACGTCGATGATGTTGTAGGCAATCTCGCCGCGGTTCTTGTTGAGCATGTCATCGATGTTCAGGCCCATTGCGCCGATCTTGGCGGTCAGGTTGCTGATGACGTTCGGCACGTTCCGGTTGGCCACGGTGATCCGGGTCTTGCCGCTGGGAGCGAGTTCGCAGAGCGGGAAGTTGACCGAGTTCTTGATGTTGCCGTATTCCAGATATTCGCGGATCTGGTTGGCAGCCATGATTGCGCAGTTGTCTTCGGCTTCTGGCGTGGAAGCGCCCAGGTGGGGGATCGGCAGGACCTTCTCGACGCCCAGCAGCTCTTCTTCGGGGAAGTCGATCACGTAGCCACCCATCTGGCCGGAGACCAGCGCGGCCTTCAGCGCAGCATTGTCGACGAGACCGGAGCGGCTGAAGTTGAACAGGCGCATCCCCTTCTTGGCGCGGGAGATCCGTTCGGCGTTGAAGAGGTTCTTGGTGTCAGCCGTCAGCGGCACGTGGATGGTGATGTAGTCGGCTTCGGCGATCAGGGCGTCGAGGCTGGGAGCCTTGACCACGTCACGCGACAGGTTCCAGGCCGCTTCCACGCTGACGAAGGGATCGAAGCCCATGACCTTCATGCCCAGTGCCGAAGCGGCGTTCGCCACCTTCACACCGATCGCGCCCAGGCCGATCACGCCGAGGGTCTTGCCCTGGATTTCCGGACCGACGAAAGCGGATTTGCCCTTTTCCACGAGTTCGGGAACGCCTTCCTTGCCTTTCAGGCTCTGCGACCAGGTGATCGCTTCGAACAGGTTGCGGGAGGAGAGCAGCAGCGAGGCAATCACCAGTTCCTTGACGGCATTGGCGTTGGCACCTGGGGTGTTGAACACGACGATGCCGCGATCCGTACACTTGGGCAGCGGAATGTTGTTCACGCCGGCACCAGCACGCGCGATGGCGAGCACGGAAGCAGGGATGTCCATGCTGTGCATGTCGGCCGAGCGCAGCAGGATGCCGTCCGGGTTGACGATTTCAGTCGCGGATTCGTAGTTGTCGCGTGGCAAGCGTTCCAAGCCGCAAGCGGCGATCTTGTTAAGCGTCTGGATCTTGAACATGGTGTTGGTCCTCAAACGTGAATGATGATTGAATCGATGAAACCTTGTGGAGACGCGACTTTCCAGCGTCTCTGACGAAATCGGCAAGGCCACGGAAGCGCGGCGGAAAGGCGGCATTGTACGCGTTCACGCCGCCAGCTCTTTGTAGCGGGTCAAGCCGGGCGTGGCGGCAGAAGTTCGCGGTAGAGCGCCAGATAGGCCTGCGCGGCAACGTTCCAGGAAAACTCCTGGGCCATCGCGCGCCGCTGCACCTGCTGCCAGCGTTCGGGTTGCGCATACAACGCAACGGCGTGATCCACCGCAATGCTCAAAGCCGTCGTGCTGGCATCACGGAAGGAGAAACCGGTCGCCCGGTCCGCCTGCAGGTTGGCCTCGCTGGCGTCGACCACCGTATCGGCCAGCCCGCCCACGCAGCGCACGACCGGCAGACAGCCGTAGCGCAGCGCATAAAGCTGGGTCAGGCCACAGGGCTCGAAACGCGAGGGCACGAATAACGCGTCGCTACCGGCGATGACGCGATGGGCCAGCGCCTCATCGTAGGCCGTACGCACGGCGATCTGCCCCGGATGTATCGAGGCTGCGTAGGTGAACGCCGCTTCCAGAGCGGGGTCCCCGTTGCCCTGCACGACGAGCTGGCAGCCCAGCTCCAGCAGATGGGTGATCCCGCCGAGGACCAGATCCAGCCCCTTTTGCGCCGTGAGGCGACTGACCACCCCGAACAGCAGGGCATCGGGCCTGGCTTCAAGCCCGAAGGCCTGTTGCAGCGCCTGTTTGCAGAGGCGCTTGCGCTCCAGGCTGTCCGCACCGTAATTGGCCGCCAGCCCCGGATCTGTCTCCGGGTTCCAGATGTCGTAATCCACACCGTTGAGAATGCCGCGCACCGCAGCCCCCCGGCTACGGATCAGGCCGTCCAGGCCACAGCCGAACTCCGCCGTGGCGATCTCGCGGGCGTAGCTGCCGCTAACCGTGGTCACCCGGTCGGCAAATTTCAACCCGGCTTTCATGAAGGACAGCTGGCCGTGGAATTCGAGAGCCGACGTCGCGGTGAAGCGCGCCAGCAGGCCGATGAAGTGGAAGTCCTCGCGGGGGAACAAGCCCTGGTACGCAAGGTTGTGCACGGTGTAGACCGTGCGCGCCGGAGTGGGCGGATGGTTGGCCACGTAGGCACAGGCCATCGCCGCATGCCAGTCGTGCGCATGGAGGATGTCGGGCTGCCAGAGCGGATCCAGCTCGCCGGCGGCAAGATGCGCAGCCACCCAGCCGAGCAGTGCAAAGCGCTGGGTGTTGTCGGGCCACTCACGACCGCTGCTGTCCTGATAGGGATTGCCGCCGCGGCGGAACAGGTAGGGCGCATCGACGACATACACCGGCACCTGCGAGCCCGGCATGCGGGCCTGCAGCAACTGCACGCGGGCGGCACCGAAAACCGGACCGATATCGCACAGGCCGCGCAGATCGGCGAGGGAATCCAGAATGGCAGGTAGCCCGGGGAGCAGCAGGCGGACATCGGTGTCCTGGGCAATCAAGGCCTGGGGGAGCGCGCCGACCACATCGGCGAGGCCGCCAGTCTTCACCAGAGGGAAGATCTCGGCGGCTACATGCAACACTTTCATCATCAGGACTGCAATGCTTTCAACATATCTCGGGTAACCAGGGTAATACCGTTCTCACTCCGGTAGAAACGCTTGGCATCGAGTTCAGGGTCTTCACCGATGATCATGCCGTCAGGGATGATGCAATCACGGTCAATCACCGTACGATGCAGGCGGGCATTATGACCGACCTGCACGCCGGGCAGCAGCACCGACCAGCTGACCAGGGCGTGGGAATGGATCCGCACGTTGCTGAACAGCAAGGAGCGTTGCACTTCGCCGGAAACGATGCAGCCCCCTGAAACCACCGATTCGAGCGCAATGCCGCGCCGATCCGGTTCGTTGTGCACGAACTTGGCCGGTGGCAGCTGCGCCTGGTAGCTCCAGATCGGCCAGCGCGTATCGTAGAGGTTGAGCTGCGGCACCGTGGCGGTCAGGTCGATGTTCGCGTCCCAGTACGCGTCGATCGTGCCGACATCGCGCCAGTACGGCTGGTCGCTGACACGGTTGCGCACGCAGGACAGGTTGAAGGGATGGGCGACGGCGCGACCATTCCGGACGGCACGCGGAATGATGTCCTTGCCGAAATCATGACTGGAGTCGGGATTGGCCATATCCAGCTCCAGCTCCTTGTAGAGATAGCGGGCGTTGAACACGTAGATCCCCATGCTGGCAAGCGACGTTTCAGGATCGTCGGGCATGCCCGCCGGGTTTTCCGGCTTCTCCATGAAATCGATGATGTTGCGATCGGCATCGATGGCCATCACGCCGAAAGCCGAGGCCTCGCTGCGTGGCACGTTGATGCAGGCCACCGTGCAATCCCGACCCTTGGCAACGTGGTCGGCAATCATCAGCGCATAGTTCATCTTGTAGACGTGGTCGCCCGCCAGCACCAGAACATAGTCCACCCCGCGATAGCTCGCGATGATGTCCTGGTTCTGATACACCGCATCGGCAGTGCCCTGATACCAGCGTTCGTCATCGGTCTGCTGCTGGGCGGGCAACAGATCGATGAACTCGTTCATTTCGGTTTTGAGGAAGGCCCAGCCGCGCTGCAGGTGACGCAGCAAACTGTGGGATTTGTACTGCGTGATCACGCCGATGCGGCGGATCCCGGAGTTCAGACAGTTCGAGAGGGCAAAATCAACGATGCGGAATTTGCCGCCGAAATACACCGCGGGTTTGGCGCGTTTGTTCGTGAGATCTTTCAGACGGGTACCACGCCCGCCGGCAAGAACCAGGGCAACGGTACGTTTCGGCAGATCCAGGCTATGGGCCAGATCGATTGGAGACATTTTCAAGTCCTCTTCCAGGGATGGTGCATGTGCGCACGGGCCTGCTGCACCCATAGTGTGCCAGCACCCGCGACACTGTGGGCAGTACCGTACCCAGAAATCTGTGCCATAAAGTGGCGCCTGTTGCTTTGTTGCCGCCCACCATGTGGGCACGGCCCGCAAATTGCATGTTGTCTGCGCAATACTGCGTGGCAAAATGAACCGCTACGGATGCGGTATGTTTCAACCTACCCTGGTTTGTTGCGAAACAGGCCACGGCGTTATGCCCTGACTACAAGGAGCCCAAGAATGAGCCAAGAATCCCCAGCCAATTCCGGATTGGCCCAGGCCATCGACGACCATCTTCTCAAATCGGTCGGCGTCTCGGCAGCCGACGCCAGCTGCACCGATCTGATGCAGGCGGTGGCACTGGTCGCACGTGAACAGCTGGCGCAGCGCTGGGTCGAAACCCAGCAGGCCAACCGGGCCGACAAGGCACGCCGGGTGTATTACCTGTCGATGGAGTTCCTGATCGGACGCACCATGTCCAATGCCCTGGCCGCACTGGGGCTGACCGAGGAAGCCGCCAAAGGCGTCGGCGGGCATGCCAGCAGCATCGAGGAAATCACGTCCCGCGAACCAGATGCGGCCCTCGGCAACGGCGGCCTTGGCCGGCTGGCTGCGTGCTTCCTGGATTCGATGGCAACGCTCGGCCTGCCCTCGTTCGGTTATGGCATCCGCTATGAATATGGCATGTTCGCGCAGGATATCGTCGGGGGCTGTCAGATCGAGTATCCCGATCCCTGGCTGGCCGACGGCACGCCCTGGGAGTTCCCGCGTCCCGACATCGGTTTCCCGGTGCGTTTCGGTGGCTGGGTCGAGCACGTCGGCGAGAAGGCCGTGTGGCGCCCGGCCGGCGAAGTCGCTGCCAAGGCCTACGACATGGTGGTGCCGGGACATGGCACGCGCAAGGTCAGCACCCTGCGCCTGTGGAAAGCCGTGGCGCCGGCCCACCTCGATCTGCACGCTTTCAATACCGGCGACTATGCGCGCGCCGCCCAGGTGAAGAACGAATTCGAGAACATCTCCTGGGTGCTCTACCCGAATGACAGCACACCGGCCGGGCGCGAGCTGCGGCTGCGCCAGGAATACTTCTTCGTGGCCGCTTCGGTGCAGGACATCGTGCTGCGCCATCTGGTCGAGCACGGCACCCTCGATACCCTGGCGGACAAGGTCGCGATCCACCTCAACGATACCCACCCGGCGATTGCGGTGGCCGAACTGATGCTGGTGCTGTGTGATGAACACAGCATGCCCTGGGACAAAGCCTGGTCGATCTGCAAGCGCACCTTCTCGTACACCAACCACACCCTGATGCCCGAGGCGCTGGAGACCTGGCCGGTCGCACTGATGCAGCACGTGCTGCCGCGCCACCTGGAAATCATCCTGCGCATCAATGCCGACTTCCTGGCCGAAGCCGCCAAGCGCCGGCCCGGCGACAACGGTTTCCTGGCGCGCCTGTCACTGATCGACGAAACGGGCGAGCGCCGGGTGCGCATGGCGCATCTGTCGATTGTCGGCAGCCACATGATCAATGGCGTTTCCGCCTTGCACTCGGACCTGCTGGTCAAGACGATCTTCGCGGATTTCGCGGCGCTGTGGCCCGAGCGCTTTACCAACATGACCAATGGCGTGACCCCGCGGCGCTGGCTGGCGCAAGCCAATCCGGGTCTGGCCGGCTTGCTGGATGCGCGTATCGGCACGGGCTGGCGCCTGCATCTGGAGGAACTCAAGAAGGTCGAGGCGCTGCGCGAGGACGCCACTTTCCGCAGTGAATTCATGACCATCAAGCACGCCAACAAGGCCCGCCTGGCGGCTTACATCAAGCAGACGACCGGGGTGACGGTCAATCCGGCCAGCCTGTTTGACGTGCAGGTCAAACGCATCCACGAATACAAGCGTCAGCTCCTCAACGTGCTGCACGTGGTGCGGCGCTACCAGGCGATCCTGGCCGACCCGAATACCGATTGGGTCCCGCGCGTGGTGATCCTGGCCGGCAAGGCCGCGTCCAGCTATGTGGCGGCAAAATCCATCATCCGGCTCATCCACGATGTGGGCGAGGTAATCAACAACGACCCGCGTGTGGGCGACAAGCTCAAGCTGGTGTTCATCCCCAACTACGGGGTGTCCGTGGCCGAAATCATCATGCCCAGCGCCGATCTCTCCGAACAGATCTCGACGGCGGGAACCGAAGCCTCGGGGACGGGCAACATGAAGTTCGCGCTCAACGGTGCGCTGACCATCGGCACTGATGACGGCGCCAACATCGAGATCCGCGAAAACGTCGGCGATGACAACATCTTCATCTTCGGTCTGCGCACCCCTGAAGTGCAGGCCTTGAAGCGCGGTGGCTATCAGCCGATGCGCTACTACGAGAACAACCCGAGTCTCAAGGCGGTCATCGATGCCATTGCCGGCGGCACTTTCTCGCCGAGCGAACCGGGGCGTTACCGGCCGCTGATCGATGCGCTGCTGTGGGGCGGCGATCAGTACCTGCTGCTGGCCGACTACATGTCCTACATCGAGACCCAGGGCAAGGTCGACGATCTGTATCGCCAACCCGATGAATGGGCCAGGCGTGCAATCACCAACGTGGCCAACATGGGCGTGTTTTCATCGGACCGCACGATTGCGCAGTACGCTGACGAAATCTGGGGAATCCCGGTCGCCCCCTGAGATCATGCATGGAATCCCCTTCCCGGTCGGGAAGGGGCGCGCGGCCACCAATCGGACAAGATCCCTGCCATGAGTACTCCACGTGATGTCGTCTCCACACCGGCCCAGCCGGACGGCATGCTGTCAAACCAAGAGATTGAGCGGATCCTCGCCGCCCGCCATGACGACCCGTTTGCCGTGCTGGGCATGCATGCGGCACCTGACCGCAAGCTGTGGGTCCGCGCCTTCCTGCCGGGGGCCTTGAGTGTGGAGGTCATCAGCACCAGCACCGGGCGTTCGCGTGGCAAGCTGGCCATGCGGCGTGACGAAGGTTTCTTCGAAGCTCCGCTGCGCGCCGTCACCCGTTTCGCCTACCGTCTGCGTGTGACCTGGACCGATGGCCAGGTCGCGCTCATCGAAGACCCCTACCGCTTCCCGCCGATTCTCGGCGAGCAGGATGTGTGGCTTCTCGCGGAAGGCACCCATCTGCGCCCCTACGAGAAATTCGGCGCCCGTGTATGCGAAATGGAAGGCGTGAGCGGCACCAGCTTCGTCGTATGGGCACCGAATGCCTCCCGCGTGGCGGTACTGGGGGACTTCAATTTCTGGGACAACCGCCGTCACCCGATGCGACGACGCGCCGAATGCGGCGTGTGGGAATTGTTCCTGCCCGAGGTCGCCCTCGGTGCCCGCTACAAGTTCGAAGTACGCGCCGCCAATGGCAGCATCCTGCCGCTCAAGGCCGATCCGTACGCCCTGCAGGCAGAGCTGCGCCCGGCCACCGCCAGCATCGTCAGCCGCATGCCCGAGCCGGTGCCGCCTTCGGCTGAACGCCAGCGGGCAAATGGTTTCGACCAGCCGATCAGCATCTATGAAGTCCATCTCGGCTCCTGGCGCCGCAAGCCCGAAGAGGGCGACCGCTGGCTGAACTGGGACGAGCTGGCCGACAGCCTCGTGCCCTATGCGCAGGACATGGGTTTCACCCACCTCGAGCTGCTGCCGATCAGCGAGCATCCCTTCGACGGCTCCTGGGGCTACCAGACCATCGGCCTGTTTGCGCCGACCTCGCGTTTCGGCGAACCGTCGGGCTTCCACCGCTTCGTCGAACGCTGCCATGCTGCCGGGCTCGGCGTGCTGCTGGACTGGGTGCCCGCGCACTTTCCCACCGATGCGTATGGTCTGGCCAATTTCGATGGCACGCATCTCTACGAATACGCCGATCCGCGCGAAGGCTACCACCAGGACTGGAACACACTGATCTACAACTTCGGCCGTACCGAAGTGCGCAATTTCCTCGTCGGCAATGCGCTGTACTGGCTGGAGCGCTACAACGTCGACGGCCTGCGCGTGGATGCCGTCGCCTCGATGCTCTACCGCGATTACAGCCGCAAGGCCGGCGAATGGGTGCCGAACGCATTCGGCGGGCGCGAGAATCTGGAAGCGGTTGCCTTCCTCAAGCGCATGAACGAAGTCCTCGGTGCAGAGCGCCCGCAAGCCGTGACCGCCGCCGAGGAATCGACGTCCTATCCGGCCGTGTCGCGCCCCACCTTCGCCGGTGGCCTGGGTTTTCATTTCAAGTGGAACATGGGCTGGATGAACGACACCCTGCGCTACATGGAACGCGATCCGATCCATCGCAAGTTCCATCACGGCGAACTGTCCTTCGGCCTGATGTACGCCTTCAGCGAGAACTTCGTGCTGCCGATCTCGCACGACGAAGTGGTGCACGGCAAGGGCTCGATGCTGGGCAAGATGCCCGGCGACCGCTGGCAGAAATTCGCCAACCTGCGCGCCTACTACGGTTTCATGTTCGGCCACCCCGGCAAGAAGCTGCTCTTCATGGGCTGCGAATTCGCGCAGGAACGCGAATGGAATCACGAACACAGTCTCGACTGGCATCTGACCGCCGACCCCATGCACGCCGGCATGCAACGCCTGGTACGCGACCTGAACCACTTCTACCAGGCCACGCCCGCCTTGCACCAGCGTGATTTCGAAGCCGGTGGTTTCGAGTGGATCGAGCATTCCGATGCCGAGCGCTCGGTGGTCTCCTTCGTACGCTACGGCCAGGGGGATGCACCGCCGGTCGTGGTCGTCAGCAACTTCACGCCGACCGTGCACCGCCGCTTCCGGCTCGGCGTGCCACGTGCCGGTCGCTATGTCGAACGCATCAACACGGATTCCGAATACTACGGCGGCAGCAACGTCGGCACGCCCTTCAGCGCGGCGACGACAGAAGACATTCCGGTCAGCGGCAAGCCTTGCTCGATCCTCATCGATCTGCCGCCCCTGGCCACCGTGATTTTCGCGTGGCAGGCATGAGCAGCACGGATCAATTCAACGCCCTGCAGACCGGATGCACCTGGCCGCTGGGCGCCCGGCTGGATGCGGACGGGGTGAACTTCGCGGTGCATTCGGCCAATGCCACGCAGATCGAGCTGTGCGTGTTCGATGCCAGCGGACAGCAGGAGCTCGCGCGCTGGCGCCTGCCGGGCAAGACCCTGGATGTTTTCCACGGCTATCTGCCGGGCGCTGCGGCCGGTCTGGTCTATGGCTTCCGGGCGTACGGCCCGTGGGCACCGCGTGACGGGCATTACTTCAATCCGCATAAACTGCTGCTGGACCCGTATGCGCGCGAGATCGTCGGCCGCTTCACCTGGCACGAATCGCATTTCTCCTGCGTGCGCGAAGAGAGCGAGGCGATGAGCATCCTCGACAACGGGCCCCTGGCGCTCAAGGCCCGTGTGCCGGATGAGGATCATTTCGACTGGGCCGGTGATGCGCCTCCGGCCACGCCGCTGACGCAGAGCGTGATCTACGAAGTCCACGTGAAGGGCTTCTCGCGTCTCAACCCGGCGCTGCCGGAAGCCTTGCGCGGCACTTACGCGGGCCTGGCGCACCCGGCCTCCATCGCGCACTTCAAGCATCTGGGCATCACCGCCTTGAGCGTGCTGCCCGTGCACTACCACGTCGATGAAGAACGCCTCGTCCAGATGGGTCTGGTCAACTACTGGGGCTACAACACGATCAATTTCTTCACGCCGGATCCGCGTTACGCCGCCGGGGTGAACGGCCAGCCGGTGCGCGACGAATTCCGCGCGATGGTGCGCGACTTGCATGCAGCGGGCATCGAAGTGCTGCTCGACGTGGTCTACAACCACACCGCCGAAGGCGACGGCAGCGGGCCGTGCATCAGCTTCCGCGGACTGGACAACACCGCCTACTACCGCCTCGGCGGCAAGCGCGGCGCGCAGTTCATCAACGACACGGGCTGCGGCAACACCCTGGACGCCCAGCAACCGGCCATGCTGCGTCTGGTGATGGACAGCCTGCGCTACTGGGTGGGCGAGATGCACGTCGATGGTTTCCGCTTCGATCTGGCGCCGATTCTCGGGCGCACCGACCACGGCTTCGATTCGCGCAGTGCCTTCTTCACGACGCTCGCCCAGGATCCAGTGCTCGCCCGCGCCAAGCTCATCGCCGAACCCTGGGACATCGGCCCCGGCGGCTACCAGCTGGGCGGTTTTCCACGCGGCTGGCAGGAATGGAACGACCGTTTCCGCGACACGGTACGCGGCTTCTGGCTGCGCAGGATGGGCACCTGCGGGGAATTCACCATGCGCCTGTGCGGTTCTTCGGATCTGTTCCAGGCACGCGGCCGCGAGCCCGCCTCGTCGCTCAACTACGTGGTCTCGCATGACGGCTTCACCCTGCGCGATCTGGTCAGCTACGCGACGCGCCACAACGAAGCGAATGGCGAATTCAATCAGGATGGCCATAACCACAATCTCAGCAACAACTGCGGCATCGAAGGGCCGACCGAGGATCCCGTGATCCTGGCCTTGCGCGGGCGCATGCAACGGGCCTTGCTGGCCACCACCCTGCTCGCCCAGGGCACGCCGATGCTGGCCGCAGGCGACGAGCTGGGGCATACCCAGCAAGGCAACAACAATCCGTATTGCCAGGACAATCCGACCACCTGGATCGACTGGGCCGTGATCGACAGCGACCTGCTCGCCTTCACCAGCCGGGTCCTGACATTGCGGCGCCATGTGCCACCTTTCAACAACCACTGGTATCGCGGCACCCCCGATCCGGACGGTGTGCCCGACATGGCCTGGCTGCGGCCGGACGGCCATCCCTTGCAGGGCAGTGCCTGGTCGGACAGCACTCTGCGCAGCTTCATCTGCGTGATCGGCAAGCCCGGCCATGCCGCTGGCGGCCCGATGCTGCTGCTGGTCAATGGCGGTGACGAGGATCGTCTCTTCGCCTTGCCCGCCGGCCCCTGGCAGATGCTGCTCGACAGCACCCACCCGCGCGGCTGGCCCGGCCCGCTGGAAAACAGCGCAAGCAGCCTGGTGGTGGCCGCGTACAGTCTGGTGCTGCTGGCGGACGAAGCCCTGCGCCTTCCCCTGAACGAGGTGTGACCCATGAAATTCACGCGCGCCAGCGGCGTCCTGCTGCATCCGACTTCCCTGCCCGGCCCGCATGGCTCGGGAGACCTCGGCGCAGAGGCCTACCGCTTCGTCGACTGGCTGGCCGCGGCAGGCCAGCACCTGTGGCAGATCCTGCCGCTGGGCGGAATCGGCCCGGGCAATTCGCCGTACATGAGCAGCTCCGCCTTCGCCGGCAACGTGTTGCTGATCAATCTGGCCGCGTTGCACGAACAGGGCTGGCTGGATGAAGCCGCTCTGGCACCGGACCCGGCCTTCCAGGCCGGCACAATCAATTATTCGATCATGGTGCCCTGGCGCATGCAGCGTCTGCAGCAGGCCGCCACGCACTTCCAGCTCGCAGCGGATGCCCGCCAGCGCCAGGACTACGTGGAGTTCTGCGTCAGCCATGCAGAATGGCTGGACGACTACGCCCTGTTCATGGCCCTGGCCGATCACTATGCCTGGCAGGACTGGAGCAACTGGCCTGCGCCGCTGGCACGCCGCGAACCAGCCGCACTGGCCGCCGCAGGCCGCGAGCACGCCACACGGATCGCCTTCTGGAAATTCTGTCAGTGGTGTTTCTTCCGCCAGTGGCATCGCCTGCGCGCCCATGCCAATGCACGGGGCGTACAGATCGTGGGCGATGCGCCGATCTTCATTGCCTACCAGAGCGCCGAAGTCTGGGCCCGGCAGGAACTCTTCGAACTGGATGAAAACGGCAAGCCGCAAGTGGTGGCCGGCGTCCCGCCGGATGCCTTCAGCGACACCGGTCAGCGCTGGGGCAATCCGCTTTACCGCTGGCACACCCATGCACAGGAAGGCTATCGCTGGTGGATTGCGCGCCTGCGCAGCATCTGTGAGCTGGTCGACATCGTGCGGATCGACCACTTCCGCGGGTTTGCCGCGCACTGGGAAATCCCCGCCAGCGAAAAGACCGCGATCCATGGCCGCTGGGTGCCCGGCCCCGGCGTCGCACTGTTTGAAGCCATTGCCAAGGCCTTGGGCCCGCTGCCGATCATCGCCGAAGACCTGGGCATCATTACGCCGGATGTCGACGCCTTGCGCCGGCAGTCCAGTTTTCCCGGCATGCGCATCCTGCACTTCGCGTTCGGCACGGATCGGCAGACCCGCAACGCCAACCCGTACTTGCCGCACAACTACACGCCCGACGCAGTCGCCTATACCGGCACCCACGACAACGACACCACCCAGGGCTGGTGGGCTGCACTCAGCGAGGCGGAACGCGCGCATGTCCGCGATTATCTCGCCACCGACGGCAACGACATCCACTGGGCACTGATCCGTGCCAGCTGTGCCAGCGTGGCCGATACCGCAATCCATCCGATGCAGGACATCCTCGGCCTGGGCAGCGAAGCCCGCATGAATTTCCCCGGCAAGGCCGAAGGCTATTGGCAATGGCGCTTCGACTGGGCACAGGTACAGCCCCGCCACGCCGAACTGCTCGCCAGCCTGTGCCGGCTCTACCGGCGCTGAGCCACGCCCGCCGATCCGGCACCTGAAGGCCCGCCAGGACAGCGGGCCGGAAACATTTGTCGGCCGCCTGCCCTTGAAATCTCCCCCTGTCGCCCCTATTATTAGCACTCGTCAGGGGAGAGTGCTAACAAACGCCGGCCTCCGTCGGCCTGCCATCCCCGATTTCCCCCGGGTGCCAGGCACCCAATGATTTGTAAATCAATCCTTTAACAGGAGTGGATATGAAAATTCGTCCTTTGCACGACCGCGTGGTCATCAAGCGTATTGAAGCCGAGCGCACCACCGCTTCCGGCATCGTGATTCCCGATTCCGCTGGCGAAAAGCCCGATCAAGGCGAAGTCATTGCCGTCGGCAATGGCAAGATCCTCGAAAACGGCTCTGTCCGCGCCCTCGACGTGAAAGTCGGCGATCGCGTCCTGTTCGGCAAGTATGCCGGCCAGTCCGTCAAGGTTGATGGCGAGGAAGTACTCGTCGCTCGCGAAGAAGACATCCTGGCAGTGGTCGAGAAGTAAGACCGGCCCCTGCGCTTACAGCGCAAGCCAGTTTTTCATCGACCCGCATTCACAAAACATCTGGAGTAAACAATGGCAGCTAAACAAGTTCTGTTCGGCGATGACGCACGCGCCAAGATCGTTAACGGCGTAAATATCCTGGCCAATGCGGTCAAGGTCACCCTCGGCCCGAAGGGTCGCAATGTGGTGCTGGAGCGCTCCTTCGGCGCCCCCACCGTGACCAAGGACGGTGTTTCCGTCGCCAAGGAAATCGAACTGAAGGACAAGTTCGAAAACATGGGCGCCCAACTGGTCAAGGAAGTGGCTTCCAAGACCTCCGACAACGCCGGTGACGGCACCACCACCGCGACCGTCCTGGCCCAAGCCATCGTGCGCGAAGGTTTCAAGTACGTGGCCGCCGGTTTCAACCCCGCCGACCTGAAGCGCGGTATCGACAAGGCTGTCGCCGCCATCGTCGCCGAGATCAAGAAGATCTCCAAGCCGACCACCACCAGCAAGGAAATCGCTCAAGTCGGTTCGATCTCCGCCAACTCCGACGAGTCCATCGGCAAGATCATCGCTGACGCCATGGACAAGGTCGGCAAGTCCGGCGTGATCACCGTTGAAGACGGCAAGAGCCTGGACAACGAACTCGATGTCGTCGAAGGCATGCAGTTCGACCGCGGCTACCTGTCGCCCTACTTCATCAACAACCAGGATCGTCAGATCGCCACGCTGGATAACCCCTTCGTGCTGCTGTACGACAAGAAGGTCTCCAACATCCGTGACCTGCTGCCGGTGCTGGAACAAGTCGCCAAGGCTGGCCGCCCGCTGCTGATCATCGCTGAAGACGTCGATGGCGAAGCCCTCGCCACCCTCGTGGTGAACAACATCCGCGGCATCCTGAAGACCGTTGCCGTCAAGGCTCCTGGCTTCGGCGACCGTCGCAAGGCCATGCTGGAAGACATCGCCATCCTGACCGGCGGTCAAGTGATCAGCGAAGAAGTCGGCCTGTCCCTCGAAAAGGCCACGCTGGCCGATCTGGGCCAAGCCAAGCGCATCGAAGTCGAAAAGGAAAACACCACCATCATCGACGGTATCGGCAAGGCCGACGCCATCCAGGCACGTGTTGCCCAGATCGAAGCACTGATCCAGGCTTCCACCTCCGACTACGACAAGGAAAAGCTGCAAGAACGCAAGGCCAAGCTGGCTGGCGGTGTTGCCGTGATCAAGGTTGGCGCTGCCACCGAAGTCGAAATGAAGGAAAAGAAGGCTCGCGTGGAAGACGCGCTGCACGCTACCCGCGCTGCAGTTGAAGAAGGTGTCGTGGCCGGCGGCGGTGTCGCACTGCTGCGTGCCCGCGCTGCCATCAGCGGCCTGAAGGGCGACAACGCCGATCAGGAAGCCGGCATCAAGATCGTGCTGCGCGCCATCGAAGAACCGCTGCGCCAGATCGTTTCCAACGCCGGTGACGAACCTTCCGTCGTCATCAACAAGGTCCTCGAAGGCACGGGCAACTACGGCTACAACGCCTCCAACAGCACCTATGGTGACCTGGTGGAACTGGGCGTGCTGGATCCGGCCAAGGTGACCCGCTCCGCGCTGCAAAACGCCGCCTCCGTGGCAGCCCTGATCCTGACCACCGACGCACTGGTGGCCGAGCTGGCTGAAGACAAGCCGGCGGGTGGCATGCCTGACATGGGCGGTATGGGTGGAATGGGCGGCATGGGCATGTAATTTCGCGGCGCACTGTGCGCCATGGCGTCGTTGCCCGCCGCTTGCCGTACTCAATGTACTGTCTGCGCGGCGGGCGCCTAGCCCTGGCGCCCATTGCTTGCGAAATCGCGCCCCAAGCGCATGGCACTACAAAAGCAAAACCCCGCTTCGGCGGGGTTTTGTCTTTCTTGGTATGCTGGCCGGGAAGCTCGCGTCTTACAAACAACATGCGTCTGCAAAAATATCTTGTTGGCGCGCAGCTCTCGAATTATCCCAAAGGCTCAGTCATGAAAATTGAATCGATCCGTCTTAAAAATTTCAAGGCGTTCCGTGACGTCCACCTGAAAGACATTCCAACTTTCCTGGTGGTCGTTGGTGCAAACGGCGCAGGCAAATCGACCTTGTTCGACGTATTCGGTTTCCTACATGACTGCCTGAAAGGCAACGTCCGTCAAGCTCTCGACAAACGAGGCCGCTTTGCCGAAGTTTTAAGTCGTGGCTGCGATCCGAAGAAAGATACGATTCTCATCGAACTGCAGTACCGCATGGGAATCACCGGGGTTGAACGTCTGGTGACGTATTCACTGGAAATAGGTGAGCGCAACGGCTCGCCCGTCGTCCACAAGGAACTGCTTCGTTACAAGCGGGGGCGCTACGGGAGTCCGTACCATTTTCTCAGCTTCGCTGAAGGCGAAGGCTATGCCATTACCAATGAAGAGGAGTTCAACAAGACCGATGATGAACTTGATCGCGAAACCCAACGAGTTGCGCCAGATACTTTAGCGATCAAGGGTCTGGGACAATTCGAGCGCTTCAAGGCAGCAAACGCATTCCGCAGCCTGATCGAAAACTGGCACGTATCGGATTTTCACATCAGCGCAGCACGCGGACGCAAGGATGCTGCGGGCGAAACAGAACATCTGTCGGAAACTGGCGAAAATTTGCCTTTGGTAGCGCGCTATCTACACGAACAGCATAGCGAAATTTTCGACCGAATCCTCGCCACGATGGCTAGACGTGTCCCCGGCGTGTCATCTGTTGAGCCCAAATTGATGGATGATGGCTACCTCACGCTACGGTTCCAAGATGGATCTTTCAAGACTCCATTTTTGGATCGT
>Ga0316604_10000494_pt1 | contig 47390 bp, 81 predicted proteins | sample OWC_soil_day20_C_FD_207650 | JGI IMG/M metagenome (GOLD analysis project Ga0316604, IMG submission 207650) | Wetland soil microbial communities from Old Woman Creek delta, Ohio, United States - OWC_soil_day20_CT | ecosystem: Environmental > Terrestrial > Soil > Wetlands | place: USA: Ohio...
GCTGAACACCGAGGAAGCCCCTCTGCGGGGAAGCCCCCTCACGCTGCAAACCCTTTGGATCTATTGATTCAGTCTCCGCCATGCGTTGCAAGACGACTCAGCCACACAGCAAGAATGAAAAACGGGCAGTATTCTCGCAGAAAAAGAATACTGCCCGTTTTATGTCGTTCTGATGAATTATGCCACAATACTGCGGTTAATGGCGGAGAGAATTCCCTTCAGGGGAGCAAGATTAATATTTGGTGAAATACCAACCCCAAACACATCCTCCCCCTCCAGGGTTCGAAGATGGATATAGGCAACCGCCGCGGAATCCGAGCCGTTGGAAATGGCATGCTCCTTATAATCTACAAAGGTAAAGCGATCCATTTTCTGGCCCCGAATCGCATTGAAAAAGGAGTCAATAGGCCCATTCCCTGTTCCGCTGACCTCAAAGACGGTTTCCTTGTGGCGGAGCGTACCGTTGAAGGCAACATGAGAAATCCCCTGTTCATCCGCTGTTTCATGGAAAGAGTGCTTGATCATCTCATAGGGCTCTGTCGCGTCAATATAAGCGGCCTTAAACAGCTCATAAATGCGCTCCGCCTTCAGTTCCTTTCCGACACGGTCGGTTTCGGCCTGGACAATGGCTCCAAATTCGGGATGCATGGCCTTGGGCAGATCAAAACCGAAATTCTGCTGCATAATAAAGGCCGCGCCGCCCTTGCCGGATTGGCTGTTGATGCGGATGATCGGTTCATACTGCCGTCCCACATCGGCGGGATCAATCGGCAGGTAGGGCACCTCCCAGTATTCAGACCGACTCTCCTGCATATAGTGCGTCCCTTTATTAATGGCATCCTGATGAGAGCCGGAGAAGGCGGTAAACACCAGCTCACCCACATAGGGCTGGCGCTCCCCAATGCGCATTTTTGTGACGCGCTCGTAGATGTCCCGAAGCTTATTAATGTCCGAAAAATCCAACCGGGGGTCAACGCCCTGCGTGTAAAGGTTCAGTGCCAGGGTCACCATATCCACATTGCCCGTTCGCTCCCCGTTTCCGAACAAGGTAGCCTCCACACGTTCAGCGCCTGCGAGCAGGCCCATCTCCGCGGTCGCCACACCGCAGCCGCGGTCATTGTGTGGATGGAGTGAGATCGTGGCACAGTCCCGTGAGGGCAGTTTACGAATAAAATATTCAATTTCATCGGCAAAATAATTGGGCATACAGTTTTCCACGGTGGTGGGCAAATTGAGAATCACCCTGGAGTCCGGCGTTGCGTGGAGCGCCTCCATCACCCTTTGGCAGATAGAGACCGCATTGTCCATTTCGGTGCCCATGAAGGATTCCGGCGAATACTCATAGCGCAGATCCACTCCCGCGGCAATGGCAGGCTGTGAGAGCTCATAGATCAGCTTGGCGGCATCCACGGCAATCTGGGTAATGCCCTCCATATCCATCTGGAACACCACCTTGCGTTGGAGGGTGGAAGTCGAGTTATAGAAATGGAAAATGACGTGCTTTGCGCCTTCAATCGCCTCAAAGGTCTTTTGGATCAGATGAGGACGCGCCTGTACCAGAACCTGAATCGTGACGTCGTCCGGGATATGGTTTCCATCAATGAGCGTGCGGAGAAATTCATATTCCGTCTCCGATGCGGATGGAAAACCAACCTCAATTTCCTTGACGCCAATATCCACCAAAGCGTGAAACAGTTCCAGCTTCTCCTCTACATTCATGGGGTCAACCAGCGCCTGATTGCCATCGCGCAGGTCGACAGAGCACCAGACCGGTGCCTGTTTCAGTTCCTTGTCAGGCCAGGTGCGGTCAGGAAGCGCAATGGGCTGGAACGGAATATACTTTTGAAATCTTTCTTTCATAAAAAAGCCTCCTTCAAAACAAAAAATCCCTGACAGAAATACTGTCAGGGACGCTGTAAGCGTGTTACCACCCTAATTCCGCTGCCGATTACCCGACAGCGCTCTGAAACCTCCAACAAGGTCTGACCGATAACGGGGTCAAACGTTCTGCCTTAACCAAGCCGGTTCGGACAGACAGCTTCGGGATGAGCGATGCACCAAAATCCGCCGTACCGGTTCGCACCAACCACCGGCTCTCTGAACGTGGAGAAATGGTCTTATTCCCTTCATTGCTTTTGAATTATTGGTACTTTATATTTAAACAAAAAGAGCAGGTTTTGTCAAGTAGGAAAATGAATTGAAAATTGCGTATTTTTTACTTGACAAACGGGATAATATTGATATAATAGTTTTTGCGCTGTTGAAAACCATAGCGAAACAACATGAATATAGCGGGTTTGTGTAAAGGTAGCACGACAGACTCTGACTCTGTTTGTGAGGGTTCGAATCCTTCACCCGCTGCCAGTGAAAAAAGCCCCGTAAGCCTTGATTCTCTAGGCTTACGGGATTTTTATTTTTCTGATGATGGATTATTTTTATAATGTTTTGGAACGTTACGGAACATTTCGCGGTTAAAACTATGGTTAAAATTAATGTGGCATCTCTCTATGCTGTGCCGTGTTGCGCCACGCCCCCCTTTACCCCACCCCTCTTATGTATCGCCCCGATAAACAAAAAACCACCCCCGCATAAGCAGGGGCGGAAATAAAGAAGAGAGGATGAAAAAATGAACGGCACTATTATAGCAAATATTGTTTAAAGTAGTCTGCAAAGTAAAGCCCTCCCCAGGCGGTGAGGAGGGCTTAAACGATCAGCACTCTATTTTGCTCATAATGTCCGCGAAGGAGAATGGGACCTCTTCCGGCAGGTGTGGCAATCTCTGCGAACGGTATTTTTTGCAAAAACTAAGGACGGTAAACCCGGTGAGTTTTCTGGTAGCCATGTCCCTTAGTAAAATAATATCGTCCTGGCTGTCGTCCCCGTATGAATTTTCGTTGTCTTGCAACGCAACGTATAGAGTGTCATACTTCTTATCGTAATTAATTCTTGGTGTCAGCACGATACAAAGCATCTCCTTTCACTCCCCCAGTTGCACTATCAGAATTGTAAGCAGTGACAACCGAAGCGTATCCGCCGAGTACGTTCGCAATTACCTTTGTGTAACGAGTTCCATTACCATAGTATGTAGCGTTTGGAGTTTCTTTACAATATAATTGTCTTTTGTTAATAGGTGCTTTTTTATTTTGTGCTTACTTTGCATTTTGAGCACTATTTTGTCAACCGCTCCAATCAGGCGCTAATAACCGGATCCATCCCGGCCGCAATCAACGCCCTATCAAAAGCGCCGCCCCGGTACTCAAACACCAGGCTCCGCACCTGGTCGTGGGACAGGTCGATCACATCCGTATTGCCGGTTGCGTCGCTGCCGTCACCCTTGATTACCTTGGCATCCATCAGGGTGTTGATCACATCCTGGAACCCATAATCATTGGGGATGTCGCTCAACTTTTCATACCTTACCATATCATCGTCCTCCTCGTCAGTTGTTGTAGTGGTGGTAGTTTCAGTCAGCCTTGCCTTAAACGCCGTCCATGCCGTTTCATCGACCACGTAGGGCGCGGGGCAAACCTTGTGCGTCACGTCGTAATGGCGGATCACATGGTCAACGTCAATGTCGTACTCCTCCATGAGCGCCTTGACCAGCTCCACGGCCTTATCAATGGTCTCATCATCAAAATACCAGTTGCCGGAGCTGGCCGAGGTATCGGACGTGTCATTATGACAGGCCAGCTCAATGCCGATGCTGTTACTGTTCCTGCACTCGTCGTGGTAGTACGTCCCGGATGTACCGCAGTGCCACGCCTTGTCCACCAGATCAACACTCTGATAAATCTGTGCGTCCTCGTCAGCATTGCCTACAAATAGATGCGCTGACGCCTCACGCCCGGAGGTCATGAAATACTTGGCGTTGGCCTTGCCTGTGCCGGTGCTGCCGGTGTAATGCATGACTATGTACAAGATGGTGCGGGAGGTGCAATTGGTGTAATTCCCGCTGCTGCACGGGTAGTCTGTATTGATATCAAGATCGCTGAGACTCATACGCCCTCTGCCCCCTCTCCGAAGCCCTTGTTGTCGTCATCGTCGTCGCCTGTCCAATCGTTTACAAAATTAGCCCACATAAAAACACCCCCTTATGCCGCCAACTTAGCGGTAATTGCCGCCTTGATGGCCGCCGTGTCCATGTCGCCGGTTACGGTAATTCCGAGGGCTGTGGCCGATGCGGTCAGGCTCGCTAGCTCCGCCGCCGCTGCCGATTCCTCTGCTTCTGTAGCCGCTGCAGAGGTTAAGGCAGTTACGATATCAGCGGTGGTCATGCTGTCCGTCACGGTGATTCCTGCCGCTGTGGCAAGCGTGACGAGGGCGGCGCGGGCATCTGTGGCGGCATCCGTCGCCGTGGTGGTGGCTGCCGTCTCCGCCGTGGTCTCCGCTGCGGCCGCGTCCGTCGCAGTCTCACTTGACGCGGAAGCACTCTCGGACGCGTCCGAACTGGATCCAGAGCCCGAACCGCTGTCCGTGTCGTCGGTGCTGATGGAAGAAAGCCAACCGGCCTTTGTGTTAAAGTAAGTCACAATACTGTCGATCTGCGCGGAAAGCCACGTGGTTACCGTGATCCCAGCGGCCTCCAATTGGGCGATGACCCAGGCTTTCTTTTCTGTGCCGAGCCCGGATTCACTCACCGCTGATTCGGCTTCCTGGATCAGCGACGTGACCAAAGAGAGAATGGACGTTTTCTTGGACGTCAAGATCACCGCCAGAATCGCGCAGATTCCGGCCAGCACCAGCCCGGAACCAATTTCTTGGATATAACTCAACATAAAATTACCTCCTACTAAATTAATTATCGCGGTCAGTGTTTGGCACTGTTGCCGCCGATTTAATTTTCTCCGTGTTTTCCGCCTTTGTTTTGTTATAGTAGAAACTAATGCTTGTCCCGTACGCACCCCACACTGCGGTGATCAGTGCGGTCAGATAGGGCAGACTGCCGGTGAATGACTGCTCAATGGCATCATCAACAAAGCCAAGGACGCGCCATGTGGTATAGGCAACCAGCAGCGTTTCAAAAATCAGGATCAACTTAGAAAACTCTAGCGATTTATTGACCGTCTGCGTCCGCTGCGCTATGACAGCCCTTGTTTGGTTCATCCGTCCCGCACCTCCAGCTCTCTTATGGCGGCAACGATATCCGTCACAGCTCCATTGCCGCCCAGGTTGTGGTACTCCTCGTACATCTTGACCACCGCCTCCAGTCCATGGTATGTAATCCATCCCCGGTCATGGTAATGATAGTAGGCCGTCAAAATTCTGTCGCGGAGCAGCGCCTGAATCCCACCCTCTACCGCCCTCTGGCGCTCGTCCGCGTCCGTCTGCCGCTTACTCTGTGCCTCCAGCAGCTTATCCCGCCGCTTACCACCAACAGTTACGATGGCGCAAAGGATGGTCGCCGCGGCGGTGATTAATGTACTGATAATGGTGATCATGTGGCTTCCTCCGTGTCTGCGTCCAGCAACGCTTGCACCGCCGCTTTCCAGGTGCTCGGCACCTGATCAATGGTGCGGTACCCCGCTTTGATCAGGTCGTAATAAATTTTTGCCATTAGGTCGTCCCTCCTAATAAGGTTTCCGCCAGCTCTGCAATGGCCAGCTTATTTTCCAGGTTATGCGCCGCTTCGGCTTCCGCAAGTTCGGCTATGGCAATCTGCGTTTGGGTCAGCGTGTCCGGCTCCGATTCGGTTTCTGTCGTCGTATCCTCAGTCGGAGCAGAAAACACGCCATCCGTATAGCTCCATCTCTCTTGCACCTCGTCATCCGCCTCCACACATGACTCTGCAAAGTCCTCTCCATACCAATAAGCAACGCTTGGTGTTGTGGCTTCATCGGGGATGATCTCCCGCACAACGCCGTTTTCAAATCTCACCCATTTGCTCATGCCGCCACTCCCTCAATGTAGATGTACACCGCACCAGCGGCACCTGCCCCTCCTGTCACTGTGCCTGATGCGGCGTAAGAAGTGGACGAGGAACCACAGGCTGCTGCACCACCGCCGCTTCCGGGGCTTGTCGCAGCTCCCCCGGTTCCAGACATCGCCGTTCCAGCCACGGTAACGCCTACCCCTGTACCAGCGGAGAGGCCATCCTCCAAAGTCGGGCAGGTCTGAACATTAACAGCTACCGTGGAATACCCATCGCAATTAGCAGAGCCTCCAGCGCCAAGCGTCTTAACGCCAGTGAATGGATTTACGCACTCGGCAGGATATGTGTTTCCTCCAAACGCGAGATAAGAGTACGTAAAGTTAAGGAAATCCTTTGATTTTTCCCCCATGGCCGGTGCTACAGTGGGAGTCGTTGACAACATGCTACCTGTAAAATTAGCGCTCCCCATTGCATCGGAGCCTTGACCCCCTGTTGAGCCATTGACAATATTGAGGGTCCCGGTTGCCGCTCCACCTCCTCCACCGCCAGAGGCCGTTGTTCCGTTGAATGCGGATGAACCACCAGAACTTCCGGATGTAGCTCCAGCCGAACTAGCTGAGGACCCTAATATAATTCCGCCAGCGCCTCCAGCGCCTACAACAACCGTATATGTTGTGCCAGGGGTTACCGTAAAATAAGCAACTTTGGTTCTGCCCGACGCCCCGCCTGTGGCTGTTCCGTAGTGGTGACTAGAGCCATAATATGTTGCATAGCAAGCTCCACCGCCGCCACCCCCGGCTTTGATGTACACGCCTATTTTATAGGTGCGTCCATCGCCAAACACATCAGGAGCAGTCCAGGTGTAGGTACCCGACGTGGTGTAAGATTGGAGGAGTTTCCACGCGGCGTTGATCTGATTAAAGGTATTGCTTTTTAATGTTGTGATACTGGCGTTGGCTGTATAAAGCAAACTGTCAATTGTGTCCGAATTGCTATTAAAGTTCGACGGTCCTATTTTTTCTGATCCGTCTGGTTTAGCTAAATTGTAATGAGATGTATATGTAATCCCCAATTAACCCACCCTTTCAAATGCCTTGTGCGCCCTCGTCCCATGTGTAGCTTGATTTATCATCGAATGTTTCCGCTTGATAGTAATACCAATCCCACGTTCCCTTCAACGCCGCGATGTAATTTGTCAGCACTCCAGAAGGAGCGGGAACCAAATAACCATTTGTAAGCAATTCGGACAAAATGGTGTCCGTGCTATCCAAAATCATTGCAATGTTTATTGACATGTCCTGGTTGTCCTGGATTACAACTTTTTCGCTTTCAAAGATTGCGGATACCAGGTCTTCGTATTCTGACCTCGTGCCGTCCCACTGGTTTGTCAGTATTTTTGACATTAGCACAAGCCTATAATTATCATCTGAAAGCACCGACGAACTGGAGGTCGGCTGAAAATTCAGAAGCCGGTCTACTCCGAGAATAACTCCGACGGAATCCAATTGAGTTCCGACGGCGTTGTCGAGGTCAAAATAGGAATACATGGTCGAAAGGCACATTTGGATGTCGTTCACCACGGCGATAACTGCCGTAAGCCATGCGATAAATTTGGATTTATTTTTATTCTGCGGTGGAATCAAATCAATGTAAGTTTGTATCATTTAACTCACCGTCACTGTTACATTATCTGAATCTCCATAAGCAGCCGCATTGAATGCTATTGTTACGTTACTTGAGCTGAGAGTGCCGCCGCTGACCGCCGCCGTGATGCTTGTTATAGAAAATGCTGGCTTTGTGATGTCCGGCAACGCCTGTATTGCAGCACCCCACAAGGACGAAATAACCACGTCTGAACCTATCGCGAGGCTGTTTAGGTAATTTGCAACATACGCCTGAATATTGGTCGCCAGCGTGTCGGAATAGCCCGTCATGGCCGTTATCGCAATAGAAACGTCAATCGTAACTGACGTTGGGCGGTAAAACGAAATATCGGTTTCGAACCCGTCGTCATCTGTCTCCGTGATCGTGGTCGTTCCATAGGTCCCACAGCCGGGCGTTTTGTGATAATAAATTTGAGTCGCAACATCCGAGTCTGCGCCACCTTCTGCAACTACGCTAATGCTGTGGGCTGGAATTCCGTTTGAATCCGCTGAACCCGTGTTGTTTTCGTATATTACGGCGCGTGTCACTCCTGAGACATTCAAAACCGCCGCAAGTATCCCGTCTTTTACCGTAGCTGACGGTGCTTCAGTTGAAATGGTTTGCCGCGTCCTTAGGCTAGAATCCGTCTCTGCGTCCGTTCCCACTGTCGCGGCGACTACGTTTGAAACGGATGTCCATCCATATAACGGCGTTGCAATCGTGTTAATGGTCCCAATGTCCGCTGAAATAGCGCCAGCCGTTTCGCATGTGGCCGTAACTGACGCAACGCCACTATCTCCAATCGTTGTAGTCGTCGGCAAGTCCCATTTATACCCTGATGTGTCCGAAGCAACGCCGGAAGTAATTACCGTTCCAGCAATCCCCCCGATAGATAGTAGACAAGTGGAATTTGATGCAGACTTTCTTGATATTCCGTTAAGCTTCACAACGGAATCAAGTCCGGTTCCGACGGCGGTAGCCGGAGACTGATTATTTACCGCCAGTTGGCAAAGCTGCATTGTGTCATACAGCGCAGATGAAATAGACGCGATCCACTGCATATCCTGGCTGTCGTTGTCGAGGTAAATATCAGACCCAAAAATAGATTGTGCTTGAGCAATCAAGTAGTCTTGAATTTCCGTAAACGTTGGTGTGTGAAGCCCGGTTGAATCAAAATAAGGGGCCGTATACGACATTACACTGTCACCTCCACCGTGGTATTGTAAGCGGTCACAACACCGATTGTCGCCGTGTATACGCGGTTACTTAACGCGCTCTCAAAGGATGAAATGCTTGAAACGTTTGGCGTTTCGAGAACCCTGGCCTGATATAAGGCATCTATGGCTGCCTTATCGTTGCTCCCTGCGATTGACTGAAAAAAAGGAAGGCCGTCAGTGAGGTCCTCCCAATAATCTCCCTGAAGGAGAGATAATTTAGTTTTAATAGCCTGCGCCACAGCTTCGGTGTCAGAAACAAAGCAGTTGTTCCCAAACCCGAACGTATAATCACCCGTAGAGGATAGGCGGCGGTACTTCAATAAATCATCCCCTTATACTTGGTAATCGCCATATACAAAAATTCTCCACTCTGCGTCACGCCGTTTTAACAGACCGGGCAAAACTTTTACTTTCCCATTTATTTTTGCGTGGCAATATAGTTCAAAAACGTCCTTTAGTTCCGTTCCGGTTGTTCCTGCTTTTACCGCTTTTGCCAACGCACTTTGAACCGAACCGAGGTTATATGCAAAACTAACCATGGAATCGAATTGATTTTGTGTCAGCGTGTACCCACTGAAGGTTGATTGAACGCTTGGGATATAACGATTTTCCAGAACGTAGTTTAGCAAAGATTCTGCCGTTTCTTCTGTTAGTGGCGCAGTCCACCCACTTGGGAGAGTCTGCGTTGTGCTTGTATATCCGTATCCGATGGTATACGTTCCGTCCCCTAGGTTATACCACGTCGCGCTGAATCCCTCATAGCTTTCTACGAACTTCAAAAGTGCATTGCTCACGCCCGTGCCGTTGTCTGTTGTTGTTGCGTCCGTGATAGCTGTATATGTAATTGCGGGCGCGGAGGTTGATGCTGTCACAAGCCCTGTAATTGCCACTGCATTCGAAAGGCTGTGGCTTCTCAAGATTTCCTGATTCTGCGGCGTTAGATTACCGCTTTCGTCCGTTCCATAGCCACTGAGCCAGCCGGATAAATCATAGTCGCAGAAGATCAAAAGAACCTGGTCCCCCACGCTTGGGGCGCTTCCTACATAAGGCGTATCGGGTATTTCGGGAAACTCCTGCCATGTGGTTGTCCCGTTGGACTGCACAAGCCGTTCGTTTATAAGCGGCTTGACCGTCGGAAGCCCGGTTGTAGCATCCAATGCCGTGACGATGCCAATAGTCGCAACGTGCAAGTCCGAAAAAATACTTTCCTTGAACTTATCAAATATGGCTTCCTGCGAACCAGATCTTTGTGGCAACGTTACCATAAATTCACCTCAGTTAATTGTCCCACTGATCCCTTGCAGCAACTCAGGGATATTGCCGGACTGCGTGACGGTTGAGATTTCGGAATACCATTCATTCCCTCTGGTGTCCCCCTTAAATGTGACTGATACAATCCGGTATATCCCGGCGGAATCCAGCATGTACGGTGTGCTTACTCCATCTGAATATGACCCTATACTGACAAGCTGCTGCGTGATTAAATCGTTGGATATGTGAACCAATCCGTACGGCATTAATTTTGGGTTTAGCAGACATTTTGCGCTTACGCCTTGGTCAACTTGCGTTGGGTTTCCGACTAATCCGGTTTTTTCGGAGAGCTCAACGGCCTGTTCGCCGAGCGGCAGGGTTGAAGAATCATCAGAATAGGAAACCACGTACAGTTTCCCGCTATCTACGAACCAGGTCCCGTTTGCGGTCTTTGCGATATCGCTCAAGGTGTTTTTTGCTAGACCGTGGACTACGACGCCTTTTGAATAAGTGATAGTGTCGAAAACCGGGCTTGCGTATCCCAGAGAAACGGCGTTTGTTGCTTTACTTGCAATGTTCTCGATCACGGCACGGGCCGTCTGGCCCTTCTCATAAGTAAAGGAACAGTATCCCTCGTTAATGAATTGCGTACCGTCCAGCGCTAATATTCTCAGGATATAATCTGTTCCGTCTTGCTTTTCGCGGTTGCACATCAAAACAGTGCCATCAAATATCTGCCCATAATTGCTTTCGTACCCAGCCTCAACGACAACGCGGTATCCCTCTTGAACAATCGTGTTTTCGGTTGACGCATTCAGATTGTAAATCTCTATCAGCGCCTTGTTGGGATAATAAAGGGCGTACCGGCTTATTTCGAAGGTGCATCTAAGGTCTGATACGTCAAGAACGGTATCTCCCGCCTGCGCCTCTGCATTTGTGGTCGTAGAGGAAGAAGAAGTCCCGGAAGCGTGAGAATAGATCAGAACACGGTATTTTCTGCCGAAGTTTACAGAGGAAGAAATAACTTTCCCGTTGGATGTATAAAAAGTATCGGCCATACTACACCAACTTCCACGATAAAACAAAATTACTGATATTATCAACATCTGGGGCAAGAGATGCATCGCCGGTATTTATCAGATAAATTGACCCGATGTCCAAATATTGATATTGACCGAGCAGATTAACTCCAACGATTAAAGGAATGGTGGAAACAACTGCATTTGAAAAAGTGTCATAAATACCAAGCGTCCAATACCCAGCCTTCGCGTTGTAAGATTGCCTTAAAATAAAGTTCAGTCTCCTTGTATCGCCAGGAACCGTTACCTTAAATGTTTGATTCGGGGAATTTGTCAATGATAGATATGAGTACATGAATTAGCCCCCGCTTTGTTCCGCTTCTATCGTTTTCTTATACAGGTCTGAATTTTCGTCAACAGGAGACATTGTCTTGTTCCCAGAGATTGTTTCATTCGTTGTCTGAGTATCGGACGACTGCAGCGACACGCCAACCGAAACGGCATTGGTGACAACAACCTGTTGCAATGTGACATTTGCGCGGATTGCATGATGCGTGTTTTTGTCCTTCGTTATGGACAGTTCGGAAATAATCATGTTGTAAAATGGGAGAACGCATCCGCTGATATTACAACTCACATCCAATACAGTCGCTTGGTTCCACCATTCTTCTAAAACTATAAATGCTGATGCGCTTCTCGAACTGTAACTTGAAAATGTACCGCTTACCACGCTTGCTAGGCAATCAGAAACACCCAAATCAAACGTAATTTTTACCGGCTGGCGATAAACATGATCGTTTATGTTGGCCCCAGACTGAACCGGGTGCTGCGTAATTTGGTTCGAAAAGCTATACTCTTCCTTGAAAGAAACGTCAAAAATAAACCCAGAGATTTTTGATCTTAAATAGGCTGTCGACATTTCATCACCTGTTCATGCCTTGAAGATTTTTTGTTAAAATGATGTTGTCAAAGTCGGAAACAACCGTTTTTGACACTGAGTTTGCTACGGATTGTGCGTCGCTGGCTTGTGTGTACACCTGAATTTGGGGAGAATAGTCAACTTGAAGGCTTGAACTGTTGCTTGCTGTGTAACTGGATGACTGCGGAGCATAATTTGCGCCGTTGAGATAATCAGAAATTACGGGCTGTGATGTTGATGAAGTTGTTGCCGCCGATTCCACGCTTGATACCTCTGCTTGCTCCGTAGCATAACCACCCCAGTATTCCTTTACCGCATCGCTGGAGTTTTCAACCAAAGAGTCCAAATAGGATTCTAAATCTTCGTCGCTGACAAGGCCAAACACGTTCCCTATTTCCATTATCGTCCCAGAAATATTATTTAGAAAATTTTCTGCTATCGGCTCAAATGTTTTGCTTATTTTGTAAGCCGCAATTTCTTTCAGATATGCCCACGTTAAACTCAGTTTTGAATTTGCGGTATCAACGCCCTCGACCCATTGGTCATTGACCGATTCAAAATCACTCGGAAGGCTTAAGATAGCCTCTTGATATTCCTGCAACGTGTTAAATTGTTCGCGCAAGGAATCATTTAGTGCAATATCGTTTAAGTCGGAAGTTGTCTTTCCCATGGCGCTCAGCGTATTATTCAGCTGCCAAGCGTTTTCGTTTGTAATCCAAAACTTCTTGGCCATGGTTTCCACGTCAACATTTGCCGATGCAAGGCTATCAGCCATGTTTGATAACGCAACTACAGCGGCAGTAGTGGCGGCTGCAATTGCTACGGGTAATGCAACAGAGGCGGCGGTTGATATCGCTCCTTCGGCTGTTGCCGCCATCCCCCCTGCTGTCTCTCCCGTGATACCGGCTTGAAGCGCCTTTTCTTCCACAACGCCGGCCTGAAACCCTTTCCCGGTTTCTTTCCCCTCTGCCGCAGTAGAAGTATATTGAGCCGCTTCATTTGCTGGCTCTGTATTTTTTTTGGTAGGTTCCGTTTGCTTGCCTGGTTCTTTCTTGCTTTTTGCCCCGTCTGTTTTAAACAAATCAAATATAGACCGCTTTGTTGATTTTGCAGAATTATCGGCATCGTCAAGTGATTTTTGAAGCCCTTCGAACATTTTTTGAAGTGTTGAAACGCTTGCCGCCCCGGAGACAAGCGACCCAAAAATATTGCCAGACCCAAGCTGCGAAGATAGCCCGGATATCTGCTTCAATGTTTTTTCGAGGTCAAGTAGTGTGTAGTTTTCCTGCTGCCTTGATTCGTTCCGCTTGGAAGCTTCCTTCTTTTGTGTATCCGTTGACTTCCTGGTCTGGTCCTCCATGGATTTTTGCTTTTGTTCTAAGTCTTCCAGCATCTTTTGATACGCCACGCCCTCAGATGAATCAAGTTCAAACCCTAACCCGACTAGGTATTCTTCAATGTATTTTCCCATATTCGAGTTCCCTTCTGGCCTGTTCTTTGGCCCGTTCTTGATTTTCCGACTGGACATTCATCATTTCAAGGATATCAAGCAAATCAACGTAGTTATATGTGCCGTCTTTGAGTTCATGCTGCCTCCACAGTCCCGCCATAACAGGAGCAAACAACACGGCGTTGACATTTGATGGTTCAGCAACGAAATACTTTTGGCTTCTGGGCCTGAAACTCAGCGGTTCCCGATCCAGAAGTCCGTAAAAAAATTCAGAAAAGATGTCGTAAGAAATACCATGAGCGGGGAATCTCCGTCGTTGATTCCGATTTCGCCATCGTCATCGACCACCTGCGGTCTACCTGGAATATCCTCGACGCAGTGTTTGAGGCAAAGCTGCATAAAAACCTGAAGCTGATCCGGGGGCATCGATTTTCTGTTGCTTTTTGCGAGGGAAAATGGAAGTTTATATTCGGTTATCATGTTGAAAATTGCACATCCATCCCAAGGACTGGGAATTTCGAATGTAAACTTCCTATCTTTGTAGGTTGCTTCGTTCATCAATATTCCTCCGTATGGGTACTCAGGAATTCCCATGTTACGTGGTCACCCTGTTGTGCGTCCGAACGGTCAGGGCGCTTAATGAGAGAGCAGTAGGACGCCGTAATTGCCGCGCCGTTGGTGAAGTTCTCAGTTATTTTGATAGTGCCGCCTGCCCACACGCTGGATTCCGCCGTTCTAACAGTGTTGGCATAAGTCAAAAGCCATTTATTCAAGGAAGAAGTTTGCTGAATTTCAAGGGAAATTTTGCATCTCGCAGATTCAACCTTCGTCACCATAACCGCGCCGTCTGCTCCCAAATCGGATTCGGTGAGGTTGTCCAAATAGGCAACAGTTATTTTCCCGATGCCTAGACCGTTTACCGATTTCTGACCCACGGAGCTGTGAGAAATCACGCATGTAACGTCAGCAAATGAATATGTGGTGTTCGTAGTTGTCATTTATCTTACCCCTTATCGGTCAACGTTGAGCGTGATTGTGAAGGATTCGCCAGAGCCCGCGAGATTGATGCAAACATAAATAGCCGGTGATTTTCTGGCCGTTTTGTCTGCGGTGGAAAGGCTTGTAACACTTTCGGCCTGGATGGAGTATCCAGTAGAGAGAGTATCCCCGGTGGACAGATCGAGAACGTCTGCGCCATTCCAAACGCCTGCGGCTATAAACCCGCTGGTAAGAGAATCGTTGCATGCATCGGTAATTGCGCTGGTAATCATCGTAGTTCCTGCGTCGGTCAGCGGAACCTTCGTGTTCGACGTAAGCACGGACATGATGTTTGCTTTGATGTTTGCTGTAAGGATGTCAATTCCAATCACTTCGTCGAAGTGAGACCCATCTGCCATGACGCCTTTTGAGAAGAACGTATACGAGCTGTCATAAGTGCTGTAATAGTTGCAATTGGCATTTGCTAAAATCGTAGCCTGTGCAGTTGTAAGCGTCTCCGCCGTTACTCCTGATTCTGTCTTGAACATCAGATCATAGGCCGTATCGGATGCACCGCAGGCGTAGCCCATGATTGCCGCCGCCGCATTTTCGGTCTGAGTGGAATACTGACCAATAGACCGGCGATAGTCCGCCGACTGAAGCGCCAAGCATACATTCCCAGCGGTCCCGGCGATAACGTCGGAATCGGCGGTAGTGTAAAACAGAACGCTTGCAGGCGTAGCTGATTCGACGTATGCCGCCATTGCGATAATATCGGCTTTTGCGGCCCCAACAAGAAGGGCTGCATACCAATCGCTGTTTGCTGACCTACAGGCTGTGAGCGCAGCTACAGCCGTTTCGGAATCATCCTGAACCCCTACCGCGATCTGTGCAGGAGCAGGATTTTGAGCAAAATACAATGTAGCCGCTGCAACTTCATCGCTTTCAGAAGCAAACCCGGCGGAGATCATTTCTTCCGTGCTGGAATATACCTGAACGCGTTCAGCCGTAGTGATTACAGAGTTCTTGGAGAAAATTAACCCAAGCGAAAAGTTTTGTGTTGATACTGTTGACGATGGTAAATTTACTGTAATGCTGATAATGTTACTTAGACTGAGCATTCAGCTACAACCCCTTCCTCGGTTTCAATATAAACCGTTGCCAGCGCAATGGCCGGCAGTTCGTTTGTTCTTGTGACGAGCTGATTAAATGTCGCTGTGAGATCATATCGCTTATACCATTGTCCACCGATTAATTCAGGAACGTAGAACGCTTCTGGTACATTCGTTACCATCGTGATTCCTAAATCAGATAGCATTGTTCTGATGTCTGTATCAAATAAACGAACGCGCATTGTGTCAGCCCATTCAAAGCCGTCATCACCGTAAAAATGCCACGTGAACCGCAGGTTGCGTACGTACTGAACTTTTTGGTACGCAATTGCTTCGTTCGTTCCGGTTGTTGCAATTACATCTACCTGTTTGTTAATCGCGTCATCTGTTGTTTGGATGCCGTAGAAAATGAAATTCTGTGCTGGATTTCTCAGGCCCCCTACGCTTTCATAGTTCTCAATAGGGACAACATTCTGAGAATTAGAGTCGAGGTCAAGTGCCGTGACTGTAATGTCATAGAGCAGGTCCATAAGCGTCTTGTAAAGGCTCATATCGCGCCCTCCCTTATCGCCTGCGCCCTTGTAAAGCCCCATTGTCTGCGGTCAAATACATTTGTTATCCTGTATCTGACCTCGTATTCGGTTCCATAGTTCTCAATGATGATATCTGATATGTTGTTTTTTCCGTCTTCCCTGTTTCTGGTCACATAAAGCTTGAAATCGGGGTCAACGTAAATCTCAACATAACCGGCAGCTCGGTCGCCTTCTGAGGTCTGCTCTATTTCCTTGCTGTTCTGCGGGTTCACCATAACACCCTCAACAGTAAGGATGGTTTTATTACGCACGTATTCGGACTTTTCAAAATGTCCCGCACTTGTCCGTTCAATCGTGATCGTCGATGCAAAATCGGGGTCGTGGATCAGTTCTGAAACATCAATCATTCGTCTGCACCCCTTATCACGTAGGTAATGGACTTTCTTAGGGACCCGGTATCAATCAGCGGCTTGTCTGATTTCTTCCGTTTGGCGGTAGACGGGCTGTTAGGCGCCCATCCGTTTTCTGAATTAACAAACCACTCTTGGACGGCGGACTGCGCGTACAGACCCACATCATGAAGTGGCTTTTCTATGTCGCTCCCGTCTGCGGCCTGCTTTGCAGCTTCACCCAACAGTTCACCAATATCTTCGCTTGCGCTCTGTATTGCCGGTTCGATGATGGGGCGGGGCGGCACTTGCATCGTAAATGATCCGTGTTCGTGGATGTACATCTGCAACGCCTCAGAATATTTAACCCCTTGGTTGATCTCCGGCTGCATTGCTTCCCGAACTCCGCGCGGCCTCACGCCGTGAGTGTGGATGTACGCAAGGTCGGCATTCCCAATCCCATCATCTCCTTGGTTCTCGCCGCGTTCGTCCTTGTCTGCCGGGATTCCGACACAGACCTTTTGGCTGGACAGGTTTTTCAGCCTATCCATAATCCCCTGCGCTCCGCCGTTATGGACTTTGTGCGTTACCATGCGGTCATGCCGCCTGTACCGGCCATCTTCGCAAACGTGGCAAGCTGCTGACCGTATATTGTAGCTTTAAAGGTGGAAAACCCGTTTAGGTCGCTTGCAATTGCGTCAGTATCATAGGACACAGAAACATCCCCAACGCTTTTTGCGGATTGAACGCCAGCGGCATCCCCATTCTTCATGCTCTTTGCAAGCAGAGCGCAGAAATGGGCTACATACAACCCCATGCAATAACTCCAAACATCGTTGTATTTGCTATAGGATAAGCTAGCATTTGCCATGCCAATGAATTTTTGAAGAAGTGAGTCTGGAACTGCAGCGCTGTTAAACTGCGGAAAATCCGTTGTGAAATCAGACGTTGTGTACGCTGGGTTTGACCCTGAATTTAAATTCGCTGCCGTGGAAACCTCCGACAGCAAGACTCCGCTTGCAGACGTTAGACTATAAGATTCACTCACTTATTACACCCCCAAAAGGGAGGAAGGGTAGGCTTTAAGCCTTGCCCTTCCCGGTTGCGGTTGCGGTTGCGCCATCTTCTGCTGCGGTGTTGGCAGCATCTGCTTCGGATTCGGCGGTTGCGGAATCGGTAGCTTCTCCGACGGCGGTAATCGAGCCGTCTTTGATCGCCAGTTGATACAAATATGTCTGCGCTGCCCAGGCGGGAAAGTCCCCGACATAGCCAGCGGGAACGGTAAACTCATTTTCTCCATCCGTGAACCGAAACGCTTGCTTCGAACTGATAAACATTTGCTCTCCTCCTTAAATTCCGTCCCAATAGGAAACGGTCTGAGTGTAGAAGAATTCAACTTCAGAAATGTTTGCCGCATAGTTTGTGTCAAAGCTGGAATTGCGCGCGCTGTAGACGGTTCTCATGCGGGTCAGGGGCTGGAGCTCGTCCACAGCAACAAAACGCTCGTCGGAGCGATAAACGACCATGCGGTCAGTGCTGCCGGTTCCTGCGCCAGTGTTGTACAGAGAGCATCCGAAGACAAGTTCCTCACCGTTCTGATTGGCAATGTTGTTCTGCTTCAGGTATTCCATAATGGACATATTGGCGAGATCGGTAACGGTGCGGGTAATTAGGGTGTTATACTGCTGGAACGGGATCAGGATATGGTTTGGAATCGCGCTGTAATCATACCCGGATGCGGCCCAGTTATAGATCAAGGCGGCATTGACGTCCTTCAGGATTTCGGCGGCGGTCTTGTTTGCCCACGTGGTGGATGTTGCGCCGGAGTTTGTTGCTACCGTGGTTGCAGTGACGCCGGTATTATTCAGCAGCCCGGTTGTACCAAACTTGGAGAATCCAAGGAACACGTTTTTATCCATGTGCTTCTCATAATGTAAACGAACGCCGTCAGACAGTAGCCGGTCAAGTGAACGCCCGGTGATGTTCTGCTTCATCATGTCATACTCGTTGATGGACACGGGCTGCACGAATATATGAGTCTTATACAGGTCTTTGCCAAAGTTGCCTTGAATGGCGGGGGCCACTGTTGCGCCGTTGGTGCTGACGTTCTGGTCGTCCAGGTCGCCCGCAGATGCGTAATCAATGGTCAAGTTAGACAGATAGTCAACCCATCCGCCGCCGGTACGGACGGGAATGTTCTTAGCCCACGTTACCGTGGTCAGCGGGGTGCGAATGAGCGGATCGCGTTTTTCCAGCTCAGAAACAAGGAACGCGTTAGGGGATGAACTCGCCGCGTCATAAGCAGAAAGGGCCGCAGCCAGTCCGGTTGCAACAGAATCACGGGCTTGAACGGCGTAAGCGTTTGCGTGGGCGGTTTTCTGTACCGCCTGTCCAACATCTTTAAAACTCATTTATTTATCCTCCTTACGCGTTGTTGCGGGTCTTAACAACCAACGTTGCAACGCCGTTTGAATCCGCAGTACTGCCCCAGCAACAATTGGTAAGCGCGATTGTATTGCCGCCAAAGGTCAGAGTGCCAGAACTCGCGGTAGTAGTCGCCGCGGCAGAAATTGTGATGGTGAGCGTGGAGCTATTGATAGCGGTAATAATCGCACCAGTCGGAATACCTGTTCCAGAAACAGTCATACCAACCGCAAGATTGGACACGCTTGAAACCACGATTGAAGTGCTGGTACTTGTCTGAGTTGTCACGGTTGCGGTGTAGGTCGTAGCGTCTGCGGCGGCTTCAAACCCGCCCACTGGCTTTGCGGTAGTCCCGTTCGCAATGCGGACATAAGCGGTTCCGTTAATTGCGGGAGCATTGGTCGCCGTATTGTTCACCTGCACAGATACCGCTCCGCGCTCGATGACTGGAACCGCCTTGTATTGATCGTAAGTACCCATATTCTGTGCCGTGTAGGTGTTGGCGGACTGAACATGAGCGACGGCAATGCCATGGAAGATGGAAGCTGTCGGCGCAAGCCCGGAGGACCCTACAGCACCTACGCCGGTAGTCAGATAAAATACGGGTTCGCCAAATTTCATTGTCGCGTCGCCTTGGTTAGACCAAGCTTTTACAAGCTGATCGCCCATTTCGGCAACGGTTCCTGGGAACCCATGGTTGAGATATTTTCCGATTACAGTTCCGGGCATAATTATTTAGCCTCCTTATGGTGGGGGTTCAGGGCGTTGTACGCGCTCTGCATATCCTCACACTGTTTCTGGGTTGATACAGCCGCGTCACGAGAAGCGCGTTTCTTCGCCGCTTCCGCGGTGGCGTGGGCGAACTTCTGATATCCTACATTGCTAGTGCCTATGCCGAATTCTTTTCGGATTGCGGCGGCGGCATCCTTGGCGGCACTCTTATAGGCCACAGGGTCGGGGATATTCTTTTTGAGGATGGTCCTCATTTCCTGCGCGATTGCACGGGCGGAATCGGTAGCAGATTTGCCGACTTCCTCAGGAGAAACAGTTACTTCGTTCTCCTGATCTTCTGGCTCATCCTCTCCAAACTGGGTTTCCTTTTCCTCTGAGGGATCTTCTTTTGATCCGATGCCCTCCAGATCGTCGCCCTCGTCCTCGGCAGCTTCTGTGCTCTTCAGGCTCTTTAATTCAGTCAGAATTGCAGCGAACATTTGCTTGAGATCATCGCCTTCGTCGGTTCCATTGTGCTGTTGCCCTTCTACAGGATTCGGGTCAACTAGGTTTGCTCCCTCATCTGCGGCAGACAGCTTGGCCAGTTTTTCCATGTCATCCACTGTCATGGAGTCGTCTTTTGCAGCAATCTTAAAGAGTTTTCCGAAAAAACCGCCATCGTGAGTTTTACTCATTGTTTTGCCCCTTTCTGGTTGTTCGTCATGTATTGCAACGCGGCTTCCTGCGCGGCCTTTTTCGACCACGGCAATATGATTTCCGCGAATGCTTCGTTGTTCGAGCGTTCCGTTTTTATTTTGAGAAAGTACATAGGTGTATCCGCAACTGATTTCGCGTTTACCGTTCATCACATCGCCAATCAATTGCGAATCTGTAATGTACAGGTCCGCAATTGTTTGACCCTGATATTTCCCTGCACCTTTTCTGACGCTTTGGGCATGCCCTCGGCTGAAAGAACCGATGTTGTCGGGCGTTACGTCTTCCGGCGGATGCCCGTCCGTAATTGGCTTACCCTCAAAAGAAGCAAGGGTGGCATCGTCAAATACCTCGCCCGGTTGCCTCAAGATATCAAACTCCCGGTCCATATCCGCGCCGTCTCGTCCTATTTCACAGCCGAGATATTTGTATACCCCGATGCGATTTATAGGCACGTCATGGCAAATTAGATATCCTTCGGGCGTTTTTGTGATATTTGGACTGATTTTAGATCCGTAATAAGCAAGTGGCATTTAATCGCCCTCTTCCTGGCAACGTGATAAAATAGCTGCGTAAATGCGGTCATGGTCGTTTTCGTCATTGGTTATCTCAATGAGCTGCTGCAAATCTTGTTCGGGAGCCATTGATAGCAATTTTAACCCGATTGCAATTGCATCGTTTTCCATGGCTTGCGCCTGCTTTAAAACGTCAAAGTAGGTTTCGTTGATTTTTTCCTTTTGTTCCGGCATATGTGTCACCTTCTTTGCTGGTGGAATTATGTTGATGCTTGCGTATCCGAATGGCGGTCTATCTCTGCCAATAGATCTACTGCCGAGCAGCGGATATCTATTACGTTTCATGCGGCCACCACCCCAAACTCCACTTGGAATTCCGTTTTACTCATCGTTCTGATTTGGCCATTTGCATAGACCGCATGTGGCCAAGAAACGTTTTTCCACAGTATGACGGGTGCAGCATAGCATCGGCAGTTGAAAATATTGCCTGGCCCATAATGCCCATTCCCCTTTTCTCCATTAATCTCTTCTGGGTCAGGCGGATCACTAAACCGGCACAAAACACCGTCCATCAGTTTGTGTGAATCTCTTACGCGCTGGTCTTTTGAGGTGTGCCAGATGTACCAATCATGCCCGGTGTATTCTGCTCTTGCTTGCGTCAAAGCTGACATGGTTTTGCTCGTTTCGGTCCGGCTAATAAGTTTTGCGTGGTTGTTGGACATTTCGCAAACCATTTCCTTGAAGTCTGGCGACTTTTCTGCCTCTCGGCTCCCTTCATATGCTTTTGAATGGATATGCCGCACAAGGTCTTTTGCAACGCCTTCGGGAACGCTTTTGATATATTGTGCGTTCTGATCGATTAGCTCCTTCACTTTTTCGCCTATGGGCCCTCGCAATTCGTTTTCTAGTTCCTTTCGGATCATATTGCCTTGCCCCGACATTGCCGCTGCCTGCCGCCACGTTTTCGCATTTTCCTCGAGGGTATTTGTGACGAAGGTATGGGCCAAGGATTCAGACCATTTTACAATTTCATCAGATTTAGAAGCAGAGTTCAGCTTTTGAACAACAATATCAAGGCTGTCGCCATCATCAATCAAGGCAGATAAAAACCGCCCTAGTTTCCGTAAGGCGGCCTTGTGTTTACTCTCAATATGTTTACGGGCCTCCCAAGCGGTGAATTTCATTACTCATCATCCTTAGGTGCTTCCTGCGAAAATGGCAGGTCTGGAAAATCTGGTATTTCATCCGCCTTATCAATGTCGCCATCCGTGATATTTGAGAACATGCCGGTTCCTTCTGACAACGCCCTAAGTTCTTTTAAGGCTATTTTATCGTTTATGATGCCCTCACTGTGCGCCGCCACAATCGCCGTTACTTTTGAATTGGCGATCTCGGCCTTTTCCTTCTCATCAGGAACACGAACCGGGTTAAAGCCAAAATCTATGTCGTCCGGTATCCCACCAAATTCAGACATGCACATAACAGGCAAAAGCTGTTCAATCAACGGTCTGACTTTGTTTTCATTGATACCATCGAGCAAGGTATAATAGTTTTCAAGGTCCCCGTCTCCGGTGGCATTGAGCCCGTCAGACGAACGCCCAAAAAGGATTGTTATTGGGATTCCGGTCACACTGGACATGTCATACTGGAAGATTTCAAAAACCTTATCAAGTCCAGAAAAAGAATAAGCTTGGCTTTGGAAGTCATCATTCTCCCCTATCAGCCGAGTGTTGAACGACGACATAATGGCCTGTTGTGCGTGGAGAGTGTTCCATAGGTTGTTCTGCATCGCTGTAGGGGCCATAGAAAGCATTTGCTCCAGCCCCTCAGTCTTTTGCGTCCAAATGTTTGCCTGGAACACTAATTGAGCAATATTCCCGATTGTATTGTCATATCGTCGCAGAGAATCAAAGATAGTTTCGATGACGGACGATCCCCAACACTGTTCCACTTGCCGTTCCCAATATGGCAACTCTTCCCCCGTGAACCGTAGAATTCTACTGTGGTGAACCGTCATATCCGCCGTAGATTCTTCATTTACACGCACTTGGTAATATTCTGGTTCGCCAAATGAAGGGCTACCGATGTCGTCCACCATCTCAAGAGACGGGTAAACGCCAGACCATCGGTCTACTATGTATATGCCTTTAAAGCTGTCAGGCTCGATTGTATTGAGGTCTAACGGCTCATTGAGCATATCCCCTTGTCCATCAATCATAATCAGGCCTGCCGCGCCGCCATACAGCCGACCCCACTTCAACCCTTTTTCAAGGTTCTGTCGCATCTTAGTTCTGCGTTCCAGTCTATGCAGCATGTCGGACTGTTCCGGCGTGATCTGTGAGGTGATCTTGTACCAATGTGAAAGCGCGTCCTCGACGGGTTTATTGACGATACGTTTTAAAATTCCACTCCCACGATACAACGACAGAAGCAACATGTAGTTTTGGGTTAGGCGCGTGATCGGGTACTCTGCCGATTCCGTAAGGTTCTCCGCGCCATATCCCAACTTCGCAGGAGGGTTTGCAAATGCGTCCATAGCAATCTGTTGCTTAACTTCCTGCACGAGCTCGTCCTCCGCAGTTGTCGGTTGTGATACAACTTTATTTACTTGTTTTTTGCCCATCGTATCACCCCGTTGTCCTGTATTTTTGTACCGCTGTGCTTACAAAGTACCGTAGTGCATCCATAGTATGGTCCGTTTGCTTTAATGGCTGTTCTTCTCCGCGCTGACGGGCTTTTTCATCCCACACATAGCTTTTGAATTCTCTGATCGTGTTAATGCACCGTTCATGTACTTTTAGCTTCTTGCGGTACACCAGAGAGGAAACACGCATTATTCCGTCAATGACATCGTTCTTTCCGTCCCGGACTAAAAATCCATTCCTTCGCAGCTGCTCCTTGAATGCCGCCGCTGACGGGTCAACGATTACCGATGTTAACGGCGGTCTTTCGCTGAAAAACTCACACATATCAGATGCATATTCATCATTGGTCTTTACCCTGCTTTCTTTTCGTCCATCCCAAAAATACTCTCGGTCAATCCATACCGTGTCGCCATCATCGTAAATATCGAGGAAAACACACGGGTTTTCGGACCCGTAGTCAACAGAGCAGTATCGAATTGCAAGTGCTTCGAGTTCGAACTTCCTTGTCTCGTCGCTGTATGTATTCAGGCTGTCAAACGCGGGGTATATGATTCCTTCGGCGGCAACCCATTCCCCCAGCACATACCGACTGTAAAATACGCCCCTGAAGTCCGCTTTTGCCTTATCAATGGCTTCAGGTGAGAGGCCGGGGTTGTCCGACATTAGAAAGTGCAGGTGTTTTGCGTTGTGCTCTTGAAGCTTCAGTATCCACTCCTGGTAAAACCAATGCATTGGGTTCGCCGGGTTGCAGTTAAACCATAGCTTTCGATTTGGAGTTGAAAGCGTTCTTGCGATTGCCTGCTGCACGAATGATTCAGGCATTAATGCAACCTCATCAAACAATACCCCGGCAAGGGTAATGCCCTGAATAAGCATGTATGATGATTCGTCCCTGCCGCCAAACACGTAGAAATAATTTACCCGCCCATTCCGCTTGATTGTCATAAGCGAAGTGGAGCGAGTATAGGAAATGTTATATTTTTTTGTGACGCTTCTAATCTGCTGTAGGGGTTGAATAATGTTTCTTTCTGCCGCGCTTACAGTCTTTCCACAGATACCGAAACAGGCGCCAGAAAACTCATTCATTGCCCATTCGATATAGGAGGCGATCATGTTGACCGTCTTTCCCGTTCTGACCGCTCCGTCACAGATTAATGCATCGTATTTTTCATGTGGAAACATAAATATTTGTGCTTGCTTTGGAGATATAGTGTCAAATCTCATTCTATACCACCAAGCCTTTTGACTGCCGTTTCCACAGCGTTATAGAAGTTGTCGTCTTCTTCCTCAGTTTTGTCAACCTCTGAAGATGTCTGAATTTCCTTTAAGTCTTTCAGGGCGGCGGTCAGAAGCTTCAACCCCTGCCTATCGATATTTCCTTGCTCGACCTCAACCGTCTCAGTCTCCGTTATAACTTCCCTCGTTGGCTTACCGATTGCCGTCTCGTCGTTGTATTCAACTTCTTTGACCTTGACCTTGTTTCGGACGATGTAGGTATCAAGCTGCTCGATTGATTCTTCTAGCTTATCGCTCAGTCGGTCAGCAAGGTTGATGATCCTAGTTACGCGGTCAACTTCTTTTTTGATTGTGACAGCGGCTATTTTTTGTGACGTTACTGTAACGACTTTGTGACGTTGTGCCGCCTTTTCTTCAGCCCATTTTTCTTTCTTCGCCCGGTCCCTTACAGTAGGGAATGATACTCCATATTTTTCAGCTAGTTTACGGTAACTGATATCAGTATTGACATATTCGTTTTTCAATGCAATCCAATCAGCCATCGTCACCACCTCTGCTTTTATTTTTTACGCACAGCAGCGTCCCGCCCCTCGCCTTATTGCCGTGTTCATGCCCACCGTGTCCTAAAGAAAAGACAGCCGCCCCATAGGACGACTGCCAAAAGAAAAGAAGTATCATGAACGAATTGCCGCCCCACGGGTTCGAACCGTAGTAAAGCCAACACTTAGCGGCATATAGAGCGCAGTATATCCCCCTGCGCTATGGGTTGAAGGAGAATCTCATGAGTGGAAAGAGGTGCTATCCATTACTGGATGGTACTATTTTAGCACATTTCATACTGGAAAAATATCGATACTTAATGCTCCCAACGCTTGCCCGTGAAGCTTAAAAACGTTTGACACCTCGTACCCCATCTTAGTTGCAATTACGTCCCATTTATCCCCATTGATATACCTATACCTGAGCAGTGTTTGAAGGGTAGGATTTCCAACCGTCATAATAAGTTGCTCTATCTCGTGCCGCTTGTCCACTAAAGCGTCAATATCAGTGTTAATTTCGTTGCCCAGTTCAATCATCCTGATGTATGTATCCTCTTTGACTGCACATCCGCCCTTTGGCATATCCGACATGGTTGTCGTAACCTTGCAACACAAAGCCTTTAGCCTGGACAATTCCTCTAACTTTTGATTGAGGCTACCGTCCGCTTCCCTGTATTTTTGCAACTGTTCTTTCTTCTCTTGGTTTGTCAATCAGCACCACCCCTGTAAATAATCTCCTCACCCTGGTATGGCTGAGACCAGCACACGCGGCAATCTAAACTGCATGTCGGCGGCGTGTCGGCTGCTCCATCAAAATAATCACCTGGACAACGGTCAACGAAACCATCATCTGGACTCCCGTTTATTTTTGACGGCCATCTCTCCGCCACCACATCGCGGTAGGTCTTAACAGTGGGTTGCGGTTCCTCTTCTGCCCGCTTACCCGCAATCTCCCCGGCACACGCCGCGTACCCTGCAAGGTCTATGTAATTGTCCTCTTTGGCTTGTCCTGTGGCGATACGAGCGACTTTGAGCAATGCAAGCATAATAGCCACCTCATCTGGGCTTGGGTCACGGATAATCGTCTCCATACTCGCCCTGAGGTAATCACCCCATAGATGCCCGATCAGCTTAAAATTATCCTCCGGCGCTCCATACTGCCGCTCCCGGTCAGTGGTGACGCACTGCATTGCACCGTCAAGGATTGATTTTCTGGTCATATAGATGCCTCCATTTTCTTCCGCATAGTTTCCCATGTTTCAAAATCATCTCCGTAAATTGGGTCACCGTCAAATGTTGTCTCTTCCCCATTCAGCTCCGATCGCCAGTATTCCTCACACACGCGGCAGAATTTTTCGCTGAACACCGTGCCGCCGTCTGCCCATGCCGCAGATACCATTCGGCTTTTTATAGGCATCGTACGACCACACAGCGGGCACTTGCAAGGTTTGCGGATTGACACCGTATCCCACCTAAGTACTTCGCTCACCTCACCCTAACCCTCCTCAAATGATATTCCATCACGTCGTATTCCTTGCGTTTTTGCGCCCGCCTCACCGCGTCCTGTGTGTCTTTTACAGCCATGTATGCCTTACGCCGAGCGCAGGATGAATGGCAAAACAGACGGCGTTTTGTGCAGCCGTAGCATGGGTTAGTCATGGGTGTCACCATCCATCCGAGCGCCGCAGGATGGACAGTAATCAGTTCCGTGAGTTCCTTTGGCTCTCTTGCCGCATGCACTGCACTCTTGCTCATACTTAACCCAATCAAGATCAGGTTCCATATGCTGTATCCACCTCCCATGCACCACAGGCGGTTCGATGGTGGGAGCCTTATTGATAATTTGCGGAAAGAAATCATGTAGTCCGTCATTTAAGCCATCACGATAAGATTGGTTCCTTGCTTTCCCGCATGTCATAGGTTCTAATGACTCTTTCAGCGCATCCGCATCAATCAGTCTCATACTCTCCCCTCCAACGCAGCTTGGGCGGATTTGTCACGTACCTTTGCCTGCGCGATAAAATCCATTATGGTTTCCGCATCCTCTCTCACAATCCCAACCTTTATCAAATCATCAACGGTGGCATCATCAGAGAGTACCGCCCCGCCCGAATCTGTATCAATAAACATCAGCTACCCTCCTTCTCTGGCGCTGCACGGCGAGACTTAAAATACTCACCTTCCAAGGTAATCAGCCTGTCTAAGTATTCCTTTGGCATGTAGCGGCTAAAATTATCGTCAATCCAGCGGATAAACGCTGCCGCTTTATCGTTCTCCGCCTCCGCTTTTTCGGAGCGGGCGGTTAATAGCGCAAAACTTTCCGCAATTATCGCAAGAGTCTTTTGTAGCTCCTCAATCTCCACATCCTTGGCGGCAAGCAGGTCGAGCACGGATGTAAGTGCATCGACTGCCACGTCACAAATTAACGGATGGATGTCGTGTGATGCGAGGCTTGAACTACCACACCAATAGGTGTATTTACGCAATCTCTCGCACAACTCCCGCGCCTCGTGGATTAGTTTTTCGTTATCCATCTTTACCCTCCTCAAACAATCGTTTAAGCTCCGTGTAGTAACCGATTTGGCTCTCGTAATACTCCACGACACAAGTTTCGACGTATGCTTTGGAATCTTCCAGCGTCTCGGTAAACATGTACTCGTTGTAAACGCCCAGCATTTTGCTCGAATAGCACCAGTCGCCGTCATCATCCAAGGATAAAACAGCAATCTGTTCCTCGTCATGAAACGGGGTAAAATACAAAACGTGATTGCATCCCTCTACTGCCCATCGTTTATTGCTATCTGTCATATTGCGCCTCCTTCCGGCTTGCGGCGGTAGAACGTCCAGTTTGGCCGATCCTTCGCCATGAATGTTCCGCACGAGGGCGGTGTAATTTCGCCTTTATAACACAGGCACCAAAAGCCCTTGTCCGGCCCGGAATCCAGAGGTACCCACACGGGGTCAATTCGCTGCTCCAGCTCCTCCAGCGTGAGCGGAGCGTTGTCGGGCTGGGCACGGCGGTTCCATGCGGTGACAGCGTCATCCTTATCGGTCCAAATGTATGTATCCGTTGATATCCCGCACTCTTTGCAGTAAATAAATATCTTGGATGCATGGTCGTCATTGATTTCAAGTGCCGCCTTCCCTCCGCAAAACGGACACTCCTTCAACGGTTCACTCATTTTCGTTCCTCCTGCACTCCACGCAAATATACCCGTCACCGCACTTATAGAGTGTCTTTCCGCTTGCACCGCAGATATGGCACCTGACGGCGCTACCCCTCTCGCAGTAATGTTTCTGCACTGATGCCCCCTCATAAGGGAGTGTGATGTTCGCATAATAATTCCCGCCGCCTATAACCGCAGGGATTAACAGCGCATCAGATTTGCTCATTTTCGTTGGCCTCCTCCTTTTGCATTTCCTCCTTTAGATCATTTTTTAGATCTCGAAGAAACTTTTTTAGCTGCTTATCCGTTTCTGCAAGAGAGCACTTTTCAGAATACGTCTTCAGGATTCCGGCAATATTTAATTTATTCATCCTGCTCACCATCCCCAACCTGATTAATGGCCTGTGTATATTTTTTTGTCGCAGCAGAAAGTGCTGTTAAAATATCGTCCCCATAGCAGTCTGAAATCTTATACCCGCTACCTCTATCTTTTGCCGCTCTGATGCTCGCATATGCATTAACCAGATTTAGGATATCCTGCGAGGTTATATTCATGTTGGCTCACCTTCCCCGGCCTCCTGCTTGCTTTCGTCGTATCCTTTTTCCTTTAGGCGCAACAAACCGAGAAGCAAAACATGATCACAGCTTCCGCATCCCATTTCATCGCAGTTGTGTTTTTCGTCATCCTCATTCGGTGTCCCGGTAATCACAACCTCATTCCCGTTGATAAAAACACCTGTTACGTTTTTAATTTCGCTGAATCCCATCATCTGCTCCTTCCTCGGCCTCCTGTGGGCCGCGCCATTCCCAATGCTCACACTTTGGTCGCCCAGTACTTGCCAAGGCACGCATGTGATCGCATGTCTGCAATGTCCTTAGTCCCATTTCCCACGGTTTGGCGTGTTTGCACGCCCAGCAGTTACCGTGCAGTTGGTTAATTGCTACATCACGCTCCACCACCGCCGCCCTCTCACGCTGCTGGGAGGCGGTGAGTCGGGCTTGCAGTTGGATGACGTTATCTCGTAAGCCTTTTTCCGTATCGCGCCACTCGCGCCGCATCTGGAATATCTCCTCTGACGTCAAATCCGTTTCCTTATAGGCGGTAAGTTGGGCACGGAGGTCAGCGTTCTCCGCTTTCAAAGTGGCATTGCCGTCGATTTCCGCGTACAGCTCTACCATTTTGTTATGGTACTCATGGGCCGCAGACTGGCTGCTGTGCTCAAAGGTGTACTCACAGCCGCATTGGCAGGACACTTTATAAATGCGGTTTTCCTCATATGTAAGCGTGGCGCTATCGCCGTGGCACTTAAAGCACCTTAAATTCTTGATCACGTTAATTTGCCTCCTCGTCCTGTTGTGGGGCAATCATAATCCGCTGCCCACATTTATGGCAGTAATCACCGTTCAGTTCCTGATATTCCGCGTCACCCACAGCAGCACCGCATATAGGGCAAAGCAGATAAGCATCAATGTCATACTCCCCGGAAACGTTCATCCCGTGATTTACAACTTCCTCGGTGCAGACAGACGGGGCGTCCCGGCGTCTGGATTCGGTGATCTGCTGTTCCAGCTCAGCTTTTTCCATGATGAGCCTGACAATCTTATCTTTATCAAACGGGTTATGGCTGTTGGTGATAATGTGCTCCTGTATCATGGCATTTGCTTTTGCGGCTTCAAACTGGGCGGTGAGGGACTCTATCAGGTCGGCGGCATCAAACTCCAATTTTTCGGTGTTGCAGTGGTCAAATCGCCCATTATACATAACCTGATATGCGCACGTCCTGCACCCGTCGTTCTCATTCTTGGTGCACCGCAGTTCCCTCACAATCTCCTTTGGGTCGGTCATATTTATTCACTCCTTTCAAACCGGTATTTAGTAACCGCGATCGGGAACTCCTCGATCTCGCTCGACCACAGGCATGTTCCACGCCCGTTTAGCTGCTCCCAGATCAGCGGAAACCCGCCGATGCCATCAAACAAGCTTGCCATGGTCGCATCCCTCTCATAATGGGAACACAGGCGTTTCAGCACCCATTTCCACGGCGGCAGGGCGATTGAATTCCCCAGCGCCTTATACCGTGCGCTATCAGAGACAGTCTTTTTCTTGCCGTTTCCGTCTATGTAGTCCGGTATCAGTGTCCACCCATCTGGATATCCCTGTAGGCGCTCACATTCCAGCGGGGTAAGGCGGCGGACGGCGGTTCCCACAATCAAATCTCCGGTTGTGATGTCATCGCTTTTGAGTAGTGATTTGCAGACATCCGTTTGGACATATTCCCCAAACGCCTTATAGCCCGCAGCCATGATCGGATTGATACAATTTAGACTTTGCCCGCCGTTGGTTTTTGCTTGCAATGTTCCGCTGACGCTCCCAACCGCATCATTCCGGCAGTCAATCGCCTGCACGATGCACAAATCCGTCTCGTTTGCTTGCCCCGCCGGTCGATTCGTGCCTGCACCGCTTGCGCAAATCGTCCCCGCGATAACGGGGTGGACGCATACCGCGTTGCGGTCGCCTGCGGTAATCGTTGGCGACGGGTCACCATCTGCTCCAATCCCAAGCCCGTTGCCAGAGCCATCCCCGTTGCGCGTATCTCCGCCGCCCTGATACCGCGTTGCTTTGTCGTTGATCGGCAGGCAAATCACATGCGAATCCTGTTCCGCTTTCAGCGTTGGGGCACATTCATTCTGGTACGCCACGCCGCCGGATTTTGCTCCCGCTTTTCCGCTGAAGCCAGCGCAAACAATCTGCGGCCCCCTGTCAATGCACGGGCTGCCATCATTCCGGGCGGTCAGGCTACGCGCGATTGCCGGATAAGTGCCTCCTTGAGCATCGGTGGCAGCTCCTTCCCCCGGCGCTCCGCTCTCCTCAATATCCCCTGGCAGGCCGTTGCGCTCAAATAATATTTCTGGGGCGGTGTATCCTCCAAAATCTGCGATAAGCGCGATTCTACGACGGCGCTGGGGGACTCCCCAAAACTGTGCATCGAGTACGCGCCAAGCAATGCTCCACCCGTCTCCCATGATGCAGCCTGAGTTTGCCCATTTCCCTTTCTCAGGTCCAGGTATAGCGGCGCTTTCGTCCGCGATCCTTGCCGTTTCTTCGAGGACGGCGCGGAAATCCTCTCCGTTTTGGCTGCTGAACGCTCCTGGGACGTTTTCCCAGACCATATACCGAGGTCTGAGAAATCGACCTGCTCTGCCGGAAATTCTGTCATGATCTCTCATCTCCTTTATGATCCTGATTTGCTCCATAAATAAACCCGACCGCTGACCGGATAACCCGGCACGTTTGCCCGCAACGCTCAGGTCCTGGCATGGACTGCCCCCGATGATTACATCAACCACAGGCGCGTCATATCCGTTAATTTTTGTGATATCTCCAAGGTGTTTCATCAATTTCCCTCCTGATCAGGGAGGCCGCGCGGCTCCGTGTTAATTTTTCCGTTTTCGCCCCTGCGGGCAATTTGGTGGCAATTCATTTTCCGTCCTATGCCGATATACAGTCTGTAGGGTAACGCCCATCAGTACCCCAATTTTGCGGTCGCTCATACCTGCCTCATAAAGTTTATTAAACATGCTTGCATCCAACCGTGGCAGCGGGTCTGCCATATAGCCCCTGCTGCTGCATATATCGCATTGCCTGGCTGTTTTTTCGCACGATAGGCACATTGCGATTTGCTCCGGGGTGTCGTGGTATGGGATGTAGTCGTCTAGCTGTCTGGATGTTTTATCCTTGCTCCACCCCTGCATTTGATGCCTCCGCAATCTCAACCTCCACCCTTGGATTTTGCTTGTCGTACAAAACGCGGCTCCCGTCATGGCTGACCACGATATTGCTGTTGTCGTCCCTGATTACGCCGTAGTGCGTCAGGATATCGCAGGTGGCCCCAAGCAGATTCAACAGGTCAACTTTCCCGTGTGTGTCCATGTAGTACGTGCATTTTACATTCATGGGCTTGTCCATCAGCTGCCATTTAAACGGTATGTAAATCCCGGCCATGTCCTGATATTCCTCAAAGGCTTTCGATGGGATCGGGATCACTTTACTGCCACGTCTTACGATTCGCATACTGTTTTTCTTAGTTCGCGGTGCGCCTGGTATGGTAAATTTAATCATTTCAGCCTCCAATTCTTGTCGTCCCCCGCAAGGTTGACACAGTAATCACGGCTCCGCTCATAGATTCGGCTACCTATTGCCTCGTCAATTGCAATCAGCGTGTCAACCGTCTTTTCCGAGCTTATGACGGTAATAAGGCCACGATTGATATACCGGTGATTTAGGATTTCAAATGCAAGGTTGATATCACCCTGCGTCACATCCTTAGTCTTAAAAAAGTCGTCTATGTACAGCACCTTCACGCGCTTAAGCGGTTCAACCAGCCTCCCGTATTCCTCGGCATCGTTCACAACGGCCTTAATCTGCGTTGCGTCATCCCGCCATTTCATATACCGCACTTCCAACCCGTCATGCAGCATGGCTCCGCATATCGCCGTGCATAAGTGACTTTTCCCCGATCCAACAGCGCCAAGGGCACAAAACCATTTGCCGTCATGGTCGTCCAAAAAGTTCATTGCCGCCTGTTTTGCGTTTTTTTGCCATTGTTCCGGCGTTTGGTACGTGTAGAATGTGCATCTGGATAGCATGTCCTCTAATCCACTGTCTCTGATGCGCCATATCGAGCGTCTGCGCCCCATACAGGCACACTCCCTATTCAGGATATTCACGCCGCTTAAAACCGCCGTATATCCTTTATTTAGGCATACAGGGCAATCGAGACCAGAGAGGTTTCCATGTTCTGCATTTATCCGGTCCGCCCGGCGCTGTTCATATGCTATGAGTTCGTCAGAGGTAAATGACTCCTGGGAGCTTCCGATCTGGCTTACTATCCCCACCAGTTTCTTTCTTGTTTCCTGCGATTCCGTCCTGACCGCCTCCTTTGTCTTTTAATGCAAATACGCCCTTCCAGTTGTTCATTGTGCTTTGGTTTAATATGGCTATCCACTCGTCACGCCCGTTGCCAAGCGTTTTGAGTTTTAAAACAAGAAGTTCCTTCGCTCTATCGGTCAGTGCGCTTTTGGTTTTAATGCGCATTTCAGAAAAGTCATTCAGTGCATTTAGCAACTCTTCGTCGCCATTTGAGAAGGAAAAGAAGGCGGAATCGCTTATATATTCTTTTTCTTCTTGCTTTCTTGCTTTCTTATTCTTCTTTAATAGCTGTTGGTCGTCTGTTGGTCGTCTGTTGATGGTCTGTTGGTCGTCTGTTGATTTGTCTGTTAGCATCTGATAAGATTCATAGTTTTTTATAGTGATGGTGCGGTATTCGGAGGTTGAAACGTCTGTTATTTCTCCTGTTGATTTTAAGTGATTTAGTGCAGTGCGTACCGACTGCACTGACAACCCTGTTTCTTTCGAAAGCACCGGAAGGGAACACACTCTTTGGCCTCTTTCGATTGTGATTCCCCTCCAGTTTCCAGGCTCCCAATTGACGGTAAGTAGCAAATGCAGAAATAGGGTTTTCGTGTTTATGTCCTGGTACCATTCCCAACTGAGTATTGAACGGTGCACCTTGATGAACCCCTGATCTATCACCTAAATCACCGCCTAAAAAGGTAACTCACCGTCATCCGGCAACTCCTCAAACTGCCCAGAAACACCGTAATTATCCGCCGCCTGTTGCAGCCCGTCCAACGGGTCCTGCTTCTTGCTGCCGCCGAAATAGACGTTATCGGCCACAACCTCCGCCGCAATACGTTTATTGCCGTCACGGTCTGTATAACGGCGCATCTGCAAACGTCCCTCCACCACGGCAAGACTTCCCTTGGTAAAGTAACGGGACACGAATTCACCTGTACCGCGCCACGCAACGCAGTTGATGAAGTCGGTTTCTTTTTCGCCGCTCTCCTTGTTTTTGAAGTCGCGATCAACAGCTACCGTGAAACTGGAGACGGATACGCCGGAAGGGGTTTGACGTAACTCAGGATCTGCGGTAAAACGCCCCTGTAAAATGATTCGATTAAGCATAAAATTAGCTCCTATAAATAATTTTTTCCGATGATCCGCATGAACTCTTCGTGGCTGTGAGTGTGTTCAAATTCTTCCTGCGCCTTTTGCTTTAAACGCAGGTCAAGAACACGGCTAAAATGTACCCCATAGTCGGCCATGTTGTGCCAGTCTGCGCGGAGCCACACCCACAAGCCGTATCTCTCGGACGCGCTGCGTCTGGGGCCAAAGAAAATATGATGCTTGTGCAACTCTGTGGTTGCCCCGGTTATGTAACACTCCTTAGAGCTTTGTAAAATGCTATCCATTGGCCCATCCTTCCTTCATGGCGGCGATTTTATCGGGTGTGAGTGTCTCAATACCCACCGCACTGCAATCGTCTATAATGCGGTCTATGAGCTGCGACATCTGATGCGTGTCATACTGAGAGGAGCCGTAAAAGCAGCGGAAATTTGTACACCCGTAAAGTTTGCTTTCAAACGCTTCCGCCATCCACCCGAGGCCGTTTGATTCCCATTTTGATTTAAAACTATCAGCGGCATTGGATACCACTGCGACAACGTCATAATTGCCGCCCATACACCTGATATTTTGCCTGTATATTTTCTCCGGCGGTACGTTGTAGTGCTCCCCAAGCTTGCCGAGCAGTAGCCAGCAATAGGCATTTGCATCAAGGCTCCGTTTTTCTCGGTGCTCTTTTAGGTCAGCATCATAAAGCCGGTCTTTTTTATTCCCGACAAACTGGAGGGCTTGGCGGGGGTAGGACGGGCGTAGGCACAGCCATAGCCCGTCACAATCCTCGATCCATCTGGCTTTATCAAAGGTCAGTTTCACGGGGCCACCGTCCTTTCCGCAGGCACCATGCGAGGTGCTTCAGGCGCGGGAGATACTTTTCTTTGATCCAAACGGGATCATAATCAATTGGATGATAGGTTACTCTCGTGTCATCAATCGGGTTAAACCAGTTGATATAGTCCTCTGGCAGGAGGCGATAAGCCACGATTCTGCACTGCTTTTTTGCTGCGAACATCTCCACTTGGCACTGTTGCCAATATGCCTTTGATACCTTAAATTTCTCGCCGCCGTGGGTCTTTACCTCGCTGACCATATCAGATGTTTCCCCGTCCAGGTTGACGCGCAGGCGCAAGAAATAACGCTTGATCTGCCTGTCTCTCCAATGAACGCAGATATGGTCTAAAATCTTGTGCTCATAGGCTGTCCCTGTCTGCATGGCTGTGTTGGTAAAATTGTTTTCCAGCAATCCAAGCTTGACCGCCCACCACTTCGCAAACGTCTTTGTTCGCCAACTGCCCATGATCATCGCGGTATCAGATGCGCCAAACCATTTGCTTCTGTCGTGGATTTTGATCATAACGCCCTGATATGGCTTTCCAGCCAATTAATATTGTCAAAGGACTTCATGACGGCACTAAATTGTTTTTCGCTGATATTGAGGACGGACAGCATGTCCCGCATATCAACCCCATTGCTGAGTTTTGCTGTAACGAGCTGCTCCACACGCTGCTTAATGGCGAAGATGTTATGCCCGCTAAGATCATCTAGTGCAGTGTCGGTATCCTGGTCCTGCGCCCACAGGCTAAACCCAAGGCCGGTATGTATTGCAACACCTTTGACAAAAGCGCGAGCGTGGCAATTTGCAATGCGGAGCTGGTTGATTGTGTCCTCATATACAACTAGAGAGCCGTTCAGTAGCGGCATGTCCATCTGAAAAGATTTATCGTCAATACAGATTCCAACGGAGACGAAATAGCACCCGGTTTTTCGCCCATCCTTGTTCTGCACATCGAGAGAGCGGAACACATAGCTTCCACCTGCATCTTTCAGCGGGGTATAATAGACGGATTCCGCGCCGTTATCATGTAAAAGCTTTTTGCACATAGCCCAATTCAGGTACGGGACCTCAATTTGCCTCCCGTTGTCATCTTTTGCCTTGCGCTTATCGCAATGCGGCATAACATCAATTTTTACAAGCTCGTTATATGGTTTTAGCATAAAAACACCTCAATTCAACCAGTTCTGATACTGGCTTCTGTAATGCTCAACAAAACGGTCAATCACATCCTGATCGCCACCGAAGCGGCAGAACCGGACAAATTCATCCGCGTGATCCTCCACAAACTCCATCTTGGTTTGCGGTGTATCGGAGTTTTCTGGGCGGACGCAGGGCGGATACCCGTCGCGCTGGATAGCGGTAATGGTGGGATGCTCTACATCAAACATCGCCGTCCCTCTGTAGCCGCATAGCCAAAACTGCAATAAACTCTGAGTTTGTTGGCACCTTCATAGCCTGCGGAAAATATTGCAGCCAACGGTCTTTCTCGCAGTTCACAAATGCTCGTTCTATTGCGTGACGCATCGCCTTTTCGACGCCGCTTGCCGTTGTTTTATTCTGCGCCGCAACGGACGGGTAAAGTTTCTTCGTCATGTTATCAATCATCGTTTCGTCCTCAACGACAAAAATAATTGCGTCGCGCAAGTAACGGAAGCCGAGGTTCCCGGCGTGTACCATAAGCGTAAGGAGCGCGTTTTCTGTTCTTATTTTTAAGTCCATCATTTCGCCTCCTCCACCACCGTCAGACCGTCCACGGCAAACCCGCCACTACGACCTTCCAACAAAACAACTTCCGTTCCGCACAGGCTCCAAGGCTCGGAGCGCACCGTAAAAACAACGCCCCTATTTTTATCCGCCACGTGGTAGCGGTCATTCATGATCACTCTATCTCCGATTTTCATCTTGCTTTTCCTTTCATACACTCGTATAATGAGGGTGGTTATGTTACTTTCTTAGGCCGCTCTCAGTGTTGCTACCACTGGGGGCGGTTTTATTTTTCATCTGCGCCGCCTTTGTATTCGATGAATTTATCCGGCTGGCGATTATTAATTTCTTTGAGCGTATGTACTGGTCGGCCTTTATTGTATGGTTCGCTGGTCTCGATGTCGCTATCGACCAAACCGTCCTTAAAGGTGTACACCCTGCCGACTGTGTGACATACTCCGGTTGATTCAACGCACACAACCTTCCCGCTCCAGTACTCCGACTCCGGCTGGTAACCATCGAGGACGAGGTATTCATCTGCGTGGAAGCCTACCCAATCAGTTCCGTTGATTGCCAGAACGGACGGCATACAACCAAACATCTCTATTTTTGCAATATCGCCTTTGTGGTGTTTACTGGGGTACTGCTTGTTGGCGTGAGGTTCCTCCTGTAAATACACCCACTCCCCAACCTTCGCGGGGCGGGCAACGAGGGGTATGAGGTAATTGGGTACAATTTTTACTCCATTAAATGTGTCAGTTTCAATTGACAGCCCGCAAGTCCAACCATCATCATAGGTAATTCTTGCCCCATCACGAGCTATCTCGTATACCTCTCCCCTTGTGCACCACTCGCCAGGACTGTAATCCTTCACGCAGTACAGCTTCACGGGTTCCTGCGCGGGCTTGTCCTCTGCAACAGCTCCCTTAAACGTCACCTCTGCCTGGCGGTAGTCCGTGCCGTACATCAGGCGGTTAAATGCCAACTGTGCGCCGACAGTGTAATTGTATGTATCCGCAGGATTGCATCTTGCAGCCGCGCTTTTGACCACGCGCTTACCCTCTTTGAGCAGGGCGGTTGTGGTGTGTCCGTCAGTGTGGATGATGATGGTCTGACCTATGCCCTCCGCAAAACACTGATCACGCCAAGTCCACGTTGAATTGCTCACTTTATATGCGGTTCCGTAATATGTATCCCATGAGTCGATAATCGTGACTTTCTCCCCGGCCATAGCCGCCATGCTATCCGTCACGTAAAATTCATCGCCGAACATGTTGCCCTGAGTTAAATCACTTCTAATTGTCACTTGATCTCCAACTTTAATTTTTTTCATGTGATCTCCTTTCAAATTTCAATTTCCATATACGACGCCACCACGCACCCTGCCGCAACAAGCAGCACCACGGCAGCGACAATAGGGTTGTCCGCCGCGCAGACGGTAAGTATCAGACATGCGGCGATGGATTGGAGTTTAGTGCTCATATGTACCCTTTCACATTAAACGATTTTCGACCAACCGGAAGAAACAAACGCCATCATAGGTAAAAGACTGATATGTCTTGGTGCACCTGACTTTTTTCTCGGCCTGTGCTGCGAGAATGCCAATCCCGTCAGAAACATGCATGCACGGAAGCCCGTCGTGTTCCTCTCCGCATAGAGTCACAATTACGATACCGTCCGCTTCGGACTCCAAAAGCTCCGCGCGAATTTTGGCAATCGCTTTTGCTTTTTCGACCAGCGTATCAATCAACATTGTTTTTCCTCCTCATAAGTAATTTTTGTATACGTACACCGCCACGGCAAATAAAGCGAGGGCAAGCAGACTTTCAAAGAGCTGCTTTGCGAGGTATTTTAAAAGGTTTTTGATGTGGATCATCCTTTCTTGTAATTTCCTCCCTAATACGGTAGAATTATCGTGAAGGGAGGTGAAATTATGGTTATGGCCCCAGTTTCTTCTTCCGATATCGCGAGTGTCGGATATGAAGGAAATACACTGTATGTACGTTTCCATAGCGGCGGAACATACGCATATTCAGGAGTTCCAACGAGCGTTTATCAGCAGTTGATGCGAGCATCATCATTAGGGCGGTACTTTCACGCAAATATTAAAAACAGATACGCAACCAGTAAAATAGGTTAATCAATGACCACCAGAACAATAGCGGGGCCGTTTACTTCGACGTGCAGGTCTTGGTACGGCTCTGCTTCTTTTCGCTCTACGCCTTCGCGGGTGGAAAGCTCTTCGACGAGCTTGCACGTGGGAACGGTTTTTAAGTGCGAACCGCCCACTGTGGATTTTTCATTGCCGAAAGACTGACTGGCAAACTTTATTCCGTCGAGAGCGACAGAAACCGTTCCTATTCGGCTTGCTTCTGCTCTCACCGCGTGTGTAACAATGGCGCGGATTGCGGCGAGCGAAACAGGGTTATCCTTCTGCCCTTGTAATTCCACTACGAGGGCGGCTATTTCTTTTGGTTCAGCCTCGATGTCGAGTTTCATGGGTTTACTCCTTTCTGCGGTTAGGCTTCAACGCCCAGAAATTTATTGATGAAATATTGCTGTCCCTTACCGGTGATCAATGGAGTCTTTTTCGTCTCTGAATATTCCGAATGATCAATATTGATTTCCCTGATTTCCATCAGCTTCATATCCATTGACCTCTGAGACGGGCTGTTGTAATCTCTGCCCGTTGATATCAGATACCCATTTGAACGCAACCATTTGAAAAGCCGGGTTCCGCCGATGCTAACACCGTTCTGGCAAATCAGCTTTGCAAGGTCGCGGACAAGTATTGATGTTTTACTGCCTGCCACGCTGTCAGCAAACAAAACCTTTGGCTTGTCCTGCTCGATCTTGTGTTCCGCAAGCATTCGTGCTTCACGTTCGGTTTTTAATGTAGTTGCAAGCTGAATTAAGTAATCCGGGTCTGTGAGTGTTCGCTCGATAGTTTCGGCGGTCATATATGCGCCGTGCTTGCGAATGGAGGGCAGGACTTCATCGAAAATCCAGGATTCAAATTCTTCCGCTCCAGGGAGTTCGGACTTGGCAGCGAGGCGGTAGATGTCGCCTTCGGGGATGAAAAGCATTTCCTGAATTCCACCGTTTGTGGGGGTGCTCCGTTTTAGGGCACCCTTGCAATGATCCGAAATTGCCTTTTGCGGCTTCGCGTATCCAAGCGCCGCTGCTACGTCCCTTCCGCAGAAAAGAACCTTTCCGTTTTCTTCGATAGTGCGGATTTCACCAAAGCGGGGATTACTGAAAATTTGTAGGTCGTTCATTAAAACGCTCCTTTCGTAAATTGGGGTATTGTGGTAAGATATGTTGGATGGAGGATTGATATAATGAGTAATAAATGGGCACCGATTACTCCTATACCGGAGCGGACTGTAAAAGAAATGGCGGATCAAATAACGAAGAATGCAAATGCTCCATTTGAGCACCGACAAAGGAAAGATGATGCGCTGTTTGAGGCATATGATACCTTAAAATCAATCCGCTCTGACTTAGGTGTAGAAACAGCGGACCGCAAGATGTCTGATGCCGAAAACCTGAAATATACGAAGAAAATGGATGGCATTAATTTATTTCTTGCTATCGTCGGAGTTCTTTTTGGGGCCGCTGGATTTGTTGTATCTCTCATTAAATAATGCAATTTGGTAAACGAGGTTCGTAACCGTCAAGCCTAGCGCAAAACTAGACAATGCAATTGCGACGACTTTGATAATTGGCATTCGCGAAATCCATCCCTTCATAAATTTTGGTGTTATGGTATGGGCGGAATTAGAAAAGATGTCCAGAGAATTAATCCTCTTTATTCAGCAAATCAGATAAGTCTTTGATCCCCCTAACAACAGACTTCACGCCACTGATAATGAGAAATCCTGATAGGAATCCTTGAACTGCAACTTCGAGGGTTCCTATTCTCTTCTCTTGGTCTAAAATGATGTCTTGAACGGGTGTGTCACCTTTGATTTCCATGGTTATAACCTCCTTTCATTCGTCTCCTTGTTGAGCGATATCACTCAGATTGCCAGCGAAGTCATTACAAACCTCATCAAGGGCAATTTCTAAATCATTCACGGGAAACTCGACAAAAAGCTTCGTGGGTTCGCTTGCGGAGCTTTTTTCTAATCTAAACGACAGACATCTTTTCAGTTCTATGCCGTCTATGTAGATACGGACGCATCTGCGGTTCCCGGCGATTTTTACACCATGCATACCATTGTTTTTTAGGTCGTTCATTGGGTTTCCTCTCTTACCTAGCGAATTCGCAGTTGTCCAATTTACGGGCAATGTCGATTGCGAGGTATTTATGTTCCTTGCCGGTGTCGTAGCATGTCAGGTCAGCCAAAAATTTTCTAGTCTTTGCTCGGCACATTCCGAGATAAGTTGCTGCATCTGTTGTAGACAGAAGAGAACCGTATTGGCGCTTAATGTCGTCGGCAATCTCTTTTTTGGTTGCCATTGTGTAGCCTCCTTTCTGGTTGTTATGTAGTGTTCCATTTGTGGACACTAGGATAAAAAAATAGAAATTACAAAAGACGGGTCGATGATACCTAATTTCTGAACCATGTCTCTTATTTCGGTTGCATTAGGTTCCTGATGATTGTTCACAATTCGGTAGGTCTTTGATTTGCACCATCCCATTTCTTTTGCAAACTTATCCACCGTCCCAAATTTCGATACAACCAATCCGCGCAGTGTGATATTGTTCTCCATATATTCACCTCCAACTCTCAAAACGTTCCGTTTGTGGACACCATGATAATAACACCGTTTATCGGTGCTGTCAATCCATTTGTGGACATTTTTTTTAAAATTAAAAAATAAATGTTGCATTTGTGGATGCTGTATGTTAATATACTAACCGAAGGAAGTGCTTTTATATGAAAATAATATCAAATTTTCCCACCAGATTTTCTGAGTTAATTGACGGCATGTCAATGTCAGAGGTTGGTAGACAAATAGGGCTATCTAAACAAACTGTAAGTGCATATGCTTCTGGAGATAGGAATCCGAAAAAACCAACAATAAACGCAATCGCGGCACACTTCAATGTTAGCCCGGTTTGGATCCTAGGGTTTGATGTTGACAAGCATGAAAATAAGCCCGCCAATATTTCTATTGACGAGCTTAACCCTAAAGTTGTTGAAGTTTTGATGCGGTTATCTTCTTTGCCTGAGGACAAACTCGAGAAGGCGTTAGACTATATAAATTATATTGATCGATAGTTTTAATAAACAATAGGATTTTATCTATTTTGTCCTCTGGCATGTCACGCAGTTTTCTTAAAATTTCATCGTCTATTGCAATACCCATAGCTACCGCTCCTCCCAATCATTACCTGTAGTATAGTACAAATATTCTACTCTGTCAATACAAAAATTGACTCAACTGGTACGCTGAGGCCTCTCGCGATTTTAAGTCCTACGCTGATTTTTGGTTCATAGCCGTGCTCTATTCTGCTTATTTTTTGTTGATTAATTCCAGCGTATAACGCCAATTGCTCTTGCGTAATATTCCTATATACCCTCATTTTTGCCACAAGTATTTCCATCTTTTCACCTATTTTAATCCTTAATTTAGACAAAAGCAATAGCATAATCAAAAACACATCTAATATGAGTAAATTTTAATATTCTTACATTTATGATAACATAATGTTGTCAAATTATTCACGATTTTCTCACCTTTAGAAAATATTAATGACAAAATTTCAGACTTATGATAGAATTTTCCTATTCACAAACGAAAGAAGGATTAATATGAAAAGAACAGCTAGTGTAGTTATTGTCCTCGCTGTAGTAATTTTATCTCTCAGTGTTTGCGCTCTCGCTTCGGAGGATGTTACCAATTCAGGAACAGAAACTTTGGTTGCAACCCCGTCCTCCGAAAAGATTTTTGTGGATGGCATCCAGAAAAATTTCACTGTATACAACATAGACGGGAGCAATTACATAAAATTACGTGACCTTGGAAAGGCACTATCAAGCACTGACGCAAAATTTGACGTAAGATATGATGCAACAACAAATTCCGTATATTTAACATCTGGTTTTTATTACACAAGCATCGGGGGGGAATTATCCGGGAATTCTGACGTAGCAATGCAAAATATAACCTGCTCATTTGTTAAGCTTAATGGCAGTATGTCGGTTCCTGCCTACAATATCAACGGGAACAACTATTTCAATTTAAGATATATAGCCAGAATCCTTAACTTCTATGTTCGATATAACCAAGATTCCGATATTGTCAACATCGGGACAGCACAATCTTACGAAGCCGAAAAAACGGATTCAACACCACTTTTAGCTCAGTGGAATTTATATTCTGCATTTTTTGACGGCTCGCTGCAATATGCAACCGGAACCGATACTCTTTTAACCATTTCTATATATGATGGTGGATTAATGGAGTTCAATTCTAATTCAGGATATTTTACGGAAAGTTATGAATTGGACGGAAGCACGATGATTTACCATACTTCAGATGGCATAACCCGCTTTGTGCCTTATGAGATTTCAACCGATGGTGAGAATACATACCTTACACTTTATTTTGCAAGCGAATACTACACATATATGAAGCAATCTTAAAATAAAAATCCGCCTCCCGGTGCTCTAACACCGGGAGGCGGATTTGGGGGGGAGATTGATTTGGCAACCATCTACCCTTTTATTATAACATATTTATTTTATATTGAAAGGATTTCTTTATGGGACTTACAATGGGGAAAGACGGCTATTACCGCGCAAGTGCCAGAATTGATGGAAAAAAACATGTTGTTACTGGAAAAAGCGAAGCCGAAGCGTTTATCAAGCTTGGGCAGCTTAAAGAGAAGTTGGAGCGCGGAGAGCAAAAGCTATGTAAGGACAGCCTAGTAAAGCAATGGGCAGAAGAATGGCTGTCCACTTATAAAAAAGACACAATGACAGCAAAAAGTTTCGCAACATACCGCCAGAAAATCGATAAACACATTCTGCCTGCCATTGGGGGCATGAAATTAAAGGATGTAAAAGACATTCATTTGCAAAAAATATTAAACTCACAAAAAGGCCTGTCTTTTTCGCATCTTTCAAAGCTCAGGATGGTCATGAACCAAATGTTTGAAAGGGCTGTAAAGAGCCACCTAATCATTTATAGCCCAGCCTGTGATCTGGTGCTGCCTGATTATAAAAAAGGTACACACCGCAGCGTTTCGGACATGGAGCGCAAAGCAATTGTACATCTTGCAGCATCACATAATTCCGGGCTGTGGGTTCTCACAATTCTTCGTTGTGGCTTGCGCCCTGGCGAAACAATACCGCTCCAATGGAAGGATATTGATTTCAAGGCGAAGCGGGTTAGGGTCAGAACGGCGCTAGAAAGTGGCACCAAAGATAATTTCAAAGATCCAAAAACAGAAGCGGGGATCAGGGATGTCCCTATACCAGATGATTTATTAACCCGCCTTGAAACTGAATGTGGAGGGCCGTTCGAATACATCTTCACGCAGCAAAAGGATCAAACAAAGCCTCACACCGAAAGTAGTCTATACTCATACTGGAAATCGTTTAAACGAGATTTGGACATTTCCATGGGAGCAAAGGTTTACAGAAACCAGATAGTCATGAGCGTTGTTGCAGAAGATTTAACCCCGTACTGTTTGCGACACACCTATTGCACAGACCTCCAACGCGCCGGGGTACAGCTCAATGTAGCAAAGTATCTAATGGGGCATTCCGATATCAAGGTAACGGCTAATATTTACACCCACACCACAGATGATGTAATCGAGGCAGCGCTACAATCAATCAATAGCAAAACGGCCAAAAATGCATTGAAGGAAACCGCAAGTGGTTAAACCCGTGGTTAAAATATTTTATCCTGTAGCTTGAAGTATTTGCGGCACAACATATGCAGGTTTAAAAATCACTGACTCTGACTCTGTTTGTGAGGGTTCGAATCCTTCACCCGCTGCCATTGATTATGCCTCAAATCGAAAGATTTGGGGCTTTTTCATAACTTTTTTGCCGATTTTACGGGTTATGGTGAGAAGCTTCCTAACCGTTTCCTAACGCGATTGTACTTTTGTATCTAAGCCATTCATGATTGCATCCATGAGATTTGCTGTTCTCTTTTTGGTTTCGGCCAGAATGCCTCCATAATATTCATCCGTCGTGGAGAAATTTTTATGTCCTAACCATGCCTGAACCTCTTGCATCGTTGCCCCGTTCGACAGCAAGAGTACGGCATTGGTGTGTCGGAGGTCATGAAACCTTACTTTCCGCAGTCCGTGTTTTTTGATAAACACCGGAAACGCCCATGAAATGTAGTTCGGGGAAATAAGGTCTCCAAGTTCGTTGACACAAATAAAATCTTCCCATGTAGTATCATATTGGTTCCCCGCTAATAGCCTGTTTTGAGCTTGTTGTGCTTTCCAGTGTTTGAGCATCCTTATGTTATCATCACTTAATGGAAATGTTCGCATGCCGGCGTCTGACTTGGTATGCCCACGATATTCCAGCTTACTGCCTCCAGTGCCGCCACTGCGATAAGAAACAATCCCGTTAACAGTAAAGGTTTTGCGCTGAAAGTTAACTGAACTCCATTTTGCTCCAGCAATTTCACCGCGCCGCATACCAAGCCAACTTGCCAAATAAATCGGGATTTCAAGCCACGTACCTACGGAAGCGGCTAAAATAGTGTCCAGTTCGTCCTTGGTGTAATAGGCTCCTTTATATTTTTGTACCTTTGGCAACACTACCTTCTCAGCAGGATTTGCCGGGATCAAGTCTCTTCGTACCCCGTCTTTAAAGGCGGAATATAGACAAGCCTGATAGTGGCTAACGGTATTCGCTGATATGTGATCCTTTTGCATCTTGTAATTATAAAATGTCTCAATATGATTGGTATTGCAACTATGTAGCGTGATTCCCAGCGAATCAAAGTAAGGGGCAATTGTTTTGCTAATCATACGTTTGTACTCGTGGTAAGTAGTTGCCTCAATAGCAAGTTTCTTGCGCTCTACCCAGTCCAGCAGAAAAGCCCCAACGCCATATTACTATAATCAACAATCAGCTTTGTTTCCCATTCTTTGAGCACAGAAATTCTGGTTGTTTCCCCGATACGTTTTCCTTACTTGAGCGGTAATTCCGTTGAGACCCATTTCTGTTTGCGTTTGTTTTCGTGTTTCCAATTCAATACAACATAGACTATTCCATTTTTTATTTGCAAACTTGCCGTCATAGTTACCTCCTAAACATGACAGCATCAGCACATATTTGTCCGTCGTTACTATTGTCATTATAACATGAGCCATACACAAAATCTATCAGGTATCATTTGGGAATGCGGATGGAACGACCAATTTTTAGGTATTGAATGTCCCCGTTGTGGATAAGCTGATACGCCGTAGAGCGACCTATTCCAAGAGCTTCTTGAAGTTGCTCAATGTTAAGTACATCGGGGAAGTCAGAAAACATATTATTGATATTATTATCAGTGTTGCAAGTCATTTTTTCTATATATATCGTCCTCTTTCTTTTTTATCATTCAGAGCCAGAACGAACCTACCGCCATAAAAGACGGTAGCTGTGCCAGCGTTGTATTTTATTAATGTTTTTAACTCGATTTTGGCATTTTTCGAGCGGGGGTATATGGGAACATACCCGACACCATAAAATCGCTCTTTGGTGAGAATTTAGCCTAATAGCACTATGTTGATTAATGCCCATACATGTTATATAATGGATTTCTAGATAGAAATTTCATGAGAGGAAGAAAATGCTATGCAAACAAATATTAAATCATTTGTCGCTGGATCGGTTACAACGCTCACTATAGTAGCACTCGCTACAACAGCTCTCGCCGCAACCGGCACTGTAAATTTCAGCACTGTAAACATCAAGGTAGGAGACGAGCAGGTAGCCTCTGTCGGGGATACTTACACATTGGACAACGGGGCAGAGGCACCCTACAGCATCTCTTACCTTGACGAGAATGGAGGTGCGACAACTTATATCCCTATTAGGGAATTTAGCGCACTTGTCGGTGTGGTTGTCTTATGGGATAGCAGTACTGAGAGTGTGATAGTGGGGGGCGAAACCAGCTTAGAACAAAAAACGCATATCAGCGATTTCATTGACAACTCAGCAGACGACACAGATTCCGATACCACCGCCTCCACCTCCGACTACTCTGATTGGACAGCAGATGAAGAGGCGGCGTATCAGGAGTTTAAGGATGATATCCTCCTTTATTGAACTTTTATTGATATAATAACAGTGGTTCAAATTTCAGGTGCTTAATTACTAAGTTCCTTCAGCATTATATTGTTAAGTTTATTAATAAATTGAGCTACTTCCAGCGGTTCTTCCTTCATACCGTTATGCACCCAGGAAAGCAAAATACTGGTACAGCCATGTGTCATAAAATAGTAAAACCATTCCTGATGTGTCTGTGACATGCTGGGTAATAAGGCTTTCATTATAGGGTTTTTGATTCTATAACTGT
>Ga0316604_10000495_pt1 | contig 47329 bp, 45 predicted proteins | sample OWC_soil_day20_C_FD_207650 | JGI IMG/M metagenome (GOLD analysis project Ga0316604, IMG submission 207650) | Wetland soil microbial communities from Old Woman Creek delta, Ohio, United States - OWC_soil_day20_CT | ecosystem: Environmental > Terrestrial > Soil > Wetlands | place: USA: Ohio...
CGGCTGATCGTACTGTCGGATACTTCTAATCCGTAAATTTCACGAATATGGCCCTCAATATCACTGGTCGTCATACCTTTTGCATACATAGATAAGATTTTTTCTTCGATATCGCCGCTGAGGGTGGTTTGGTTTTTCTTTACTAGCTGTGGTTCAAAATCCCCTTTTCGGTCACGGGGAACAGCGATTTCAATATCACCCAAGCTAGTTTTTAGTGTTTTTTCACTATATCCATTTCGGCTGTTGTCCGTTTCTTTGTTGCGATAGTCGTATTTGCTGTAACCTAATTCGTCTTCCATTTCGCCTTCCAGTCCGTTTTCAAGGACAGTACTTACCATTTCCTTAAATAAGTCTTGTACTCCAGCCACATCATTAATTCCGGCACCCTGCAGCAACTCCAATAATTTTTTTCGCTGTTCTCTTCGTTCCGGAGTAATTTTTCTTTTTGCCATAAAATCAACCTCCAAGTTTGTGTTTTTATTTTACACCAACTTGGAGGTTTACACAGAATCCGGGATAGACTCTTGAAGGCCATCATATACCCTAAAAACTCCGTTACGGGGGAATCTTAATTTCCATTTCACCTCAGACTCTAAACGAACAATTTTTGACGGTCATTACGAAAAAACCTCCAATGTCAGTTTCATTTCCACCTGACATTGGAGGTTTTCATCATTTTTTAGACAATACCATTCTGTATACCTTATCAAGTCTTATTTTCATTTTGCCAATTTAAATATGGGAATCGTTTAATTCTCTAATGATTTTAGGACTCCAATCTTTGGTTAAATTAATTTTTTCCAAACATGTTATCCCCTTTGACCTGTTCGCTAATTCGTTTATTTCCCTTTTCGAAGCCCCTCATCCCATATGACAACACTTTATCGGATGCTGACCCTTCTATGCTTTTCTCATATGCGTTCTATAGGCAATCTTTTGATCAAAATCAATACGGTCCAAAAAATATTCTTTTTCGGTTACAGGAAATGAGGTTATCAACTTAATATCTACTTCAATTAATACCATGCCATCAAATTTTGTAAAAGTATCAAACAGTTTTGCTTGTTTACACTTATATTTATCAGCGTAAATAGAATTTTCAGGGTCTAGTGGATTTCCTTTTATACTAGCTATTCCTTCCATTTGAAGAGTTTCATGACAAAAAGCAACATATGGGTTTTCTAAGATTTGAAGACATTTTGTATGGTGGCTCCAGGATAAAAAATAAATTTTAGTTCCATGACAAGAACATGAAACAACTCTAGAGGTTACTCTGTCTTTAGCAGAAGTTGATAGCACCATTTCTTTAACATTTTCTAATATCCTTATCTTTTCATTGCTCAATTTATCAAAATCTAATGGCTGAACATTATTCATAATACCGCCCCCTTTTATTATTTTTTACTTTTTAAGTATCGGCGCCCAAATTTCAGACTTGTAGTCGGGGCTGGTCATATCCCCCTCGTAGTACACTTCAATATCCGGCCCTGCGGCTCGATCATAGGCGCTTGTCGGGAAAAACTCAGCATATATTCTTCCAAAAACCGCCTGTATGGCCTCCGGCATGGGACCAACCACTTCAAATATACCCCACGAGCCGGTACAATGAAAGAAGTAAATTCGTCATGGGTAGTCTTAGAATCCGTCTCTACCCCGATTACATAGGAAAATTCATCACCCTCCATGCAAATCCCCAGTATATTTCCGCCAAGCTCCCCGCCTTCCTTGGCTGCCGCGATCTCCATCAGCTTGGAACACGTTCCATCGTTCACAATTTCCCGCCAAAACTCAGGAATTAACTTTAAGTTCTCTCCGTTCGCCGTCGTAAATCGCCGGCATTTGCCGATAACGGAAAATGCCGGTTTTTCAAATACTTTATAGTTCAATTCTTTATCACCTCGCAAGGAAATATGAAAGGTTAAACGTGGATACGCTTTTAGCTTTGCTCCCGGCTCGCGCGCAGCCGTCGGCGTTACCCCGTGCAGCTTCTGAAAGGCGCGGGCGAAAGAAACCGGCGAATCGTAACTGTATTTCAGCGCTATATCGATAATTTTACCGTCTCCATTTTGCAGTTCAAAGGCAGCCAGTGTCAAACGCCTGTGCCGGATATACTCCGCTAACGAAACATCCGTAATTCATTTCTTAACAACCTGGAATTAAACTCCATGATGGTTAATTTTTTCTATTAGCATTCATGGGATTTCCGGCAGTTCTAACGTCTATAGTAGTGAAAGTAATTTTACAAGGAGATAAAAAGAATGCGCAAAATTGGTACCCTTACTGCGGCGGCAGGCCTGATTTTTCTTGGGATTTGGCTCATGCTCGCCAATTTTGACAAGAGTATAGCTGACCAATTCTTCAATTGGTGGCCCATCCTCATTATTTTTATTGGACTAGAAATTTTATATTTTTTAAAACAAAATCCCTCAGGCGAAAAGCCCCGGCCCAGCGGATTATTCTTTGCCGTAATAATCCTCTTTCTTATTCTCAATGCATCGCAAAATCTGCACTCCCACTTCGAAAAAATCTTTTACCATCACTCTTGCTCTCTATTTGAAAATAACTTTGACTGGTCCAACGACCACTATAAAAAAGTTTCTACATCCCAAACCCTTATTCCCAACTCAAACGATATTGTAATCTCCGCAAGCAAAGGCACCTTTCATATAAAAAAATCCCCGGATAACACCTTGCGAATTGAAGGTGATGTCTATGTTGATCCAACAAGTACACTATCCGATTGGAAGCTTAACCCGGAGCCGAATTCGGGGGAAATGCTTCTCGATTTTAAGAATCCAGACATCACCATGGCTTCCGTAGATATCTATGTACCAGACGGAGCTTCCCTCTGGATTAACGCGGACGAGGTAAAGCTAAATTCATCTAAAGCCGGTATCAGCAAGCTTTCTCTCGATTGCAATGAGGGAGATCTTAACCTTTCCAATATAAAAACTATGGACATCAAAATGCAGTCCGGCAATGCCAACCTTCATGGCCCCAGTGAAAGCATTACTATGAATATGGATAATGGAAAGCTCGATCTTAACGGAAACGTTCATCAATTAAGCATAACTATGACTGACGGCGAACTCGATATAAATAACACAGCCGAACAAGACGCTCATATCCAGCTAAACAGCGGAATCATAAACTATAATACTCATAATAAAGACGCAGCCGTAACCCTCAGTGTCATAAACGGCATTAGTATATTAGACGGTCTCAAAACCGTTGGCGGAGAAATTAACCACACTTACGGTTCAGGAAATAGTAGAATTACTATAAACCTAGGAAACGGTAAACTAAGTTTCTCAAACCGGGAGTGATCAAATTGCTGGAAGCCGAGCTCATTGAAAACCTAAAGCGTCGGGACGAAACCGCCCTGATTGAACTAGTTAACACCTACAAGAAAAAAATAACCTCCTTCTGCTACCACTACACCTTAAACTACCATGACGCGGAAGATGTATCACAAGAAGTATTCTTAAGTTTCTACAAAAGTATTGGCAGTTTTCGGGCAGAATGCTCCTTATCGACTTATCTCTATCGCATAGCCATTTCCAAATGCCTGGATTATAAAAGAAAGAAAAATATCGGCCAATTCCTGAAAGGGTTGTTTCGCTATCACCAGGAAGCAGATTATGACTGGGAAGAAACCAACGAAGTTCGCCAATGCGTACTGGCTTTACCCGAAAAATTAAAGGTACCGGTTATACTGTTTTATTATACCGGGCTTACGCAAGCGGAAATTGCGAATGTACTGAGTATATCCCCCAAATCGGTGGAAGGACGAATCTACCGCGCCAAACAAAAACTAAAAGTACAGTTGCAAGAAAGGGGTTGTATAGAATGAGGCAAAATCGGAACGATATTGACCAAATCATTTTTGATTCCAGAAAGGAAATAGAGCCTGGACCAAACTATAATCAAACATTACTGTCCAAACTCAGCGATACCCGTTCACACCATTCCGAATCCCATATAGCTGCGCTTAGCATGATCTTCGCCGGATTTATGCTGCTTTTTATACACACTGCCGATTTGCAAGCACACCTCATAGAAGCGGAATACCAACTAAAAACAAGTATCAACACTTTCACGCACGACGTAACAAAGGGAACCTTTTTAAAATCATTTTAGGAGTGACTTTTATGGAAAAGAAAAATAATTTTTTCACCTTTCTTGCTGCCCTGGTACCTGGACTTGGTTATATGTATCTAGGCCTTATAAAAAAGGGCGTCCAAACATTGGCTTTGTTTCTGTTGATTAAGCATGTTTTCCCCTTTATCGGGCTTGGCTTTATTGCCTATTTTATCGTGATTCCCTTTTGGTTTTACACCTTTTTTGACACCTTTACTGTAGCCAGGAAAATAAACCAAGGCGAACTCGTCGAGGATTGTGATTTTTTCTTTGAAAATCATAATACGGAAAATACCATTAAAACGCTCGGCGAAAAGAAGTTTTTTAGCATACTGGCTTGGGTATTGATTGTTGTAGGAGTTTTAGCTATCGCCAATAAACTATTTGCCCAATGCGACTATTACTATATATTTTTCTCCTACGCTAGTTCCTACTTTTTCCCCATTTTACTCATTGGCGGCGGCATATACCTGCTACTAAAAGAAAAAAGACGTTCCGATGGACAATAAAGATAGGCAGTACAAGGTTTAATGCTTGTACTGCCTATCTTTATTATATATTACTATTAGTTGGGATGCGTTTTCTTCCACTCCGACCACGGAATCGGCAAGTCATCCGCATTCTGTTTTACATATTCGTAAAAATTCCTGATAAACGCCATCCTCTCCTTTACATACGACACTTTCCAGGAACCGGAATCTTTTACTTCCAACAGGTCGGCCCCACCAATCAAATACTGCCGTTTTACTATAGCATCGAAGCTTTCGTGCTTGGCGTTGCGCAGCATATCATACATTACCATAAAGGTCGTGGTACGGCCTTCGCCTGCCTGACAGTGAAAATGCAGCCAGGTATTCTTCGGCATTGTCTTGTAAAAGCGAAGAAATTCGTCCACACTCTCATCATTGGGAGCGATATGGTCGGTAGCTGTTAATCGTAAATACCCGGCGTGATGTGCTTTCACAAATTCTTCTTCCGTGAGAGCGCTGGTAACCTCTAAAGTAACAGTTTGATCTTGTTCGTGTTTATCGCCTAGCTTCACCGCCGTAATACTTTGGTTCTTCGCACTATGCAACAAGTTTTTCTCTTCCTGTATACTCTGGGCAGAAGGCTTACCGTAGTTGCCCCAGTTACGCTTGGCATACCAGCTTACCCCATGACCGTTGATCAATCCATGCGACTCCTGCCGCAAATCTACCACAACAACAGGTCCCTTGCCCGCCAGCACCTTCAGCAATTCCTTAAATTCAAGCTCCGAGAATTGAGCACTGCCCGACATCCTCAGTTCCTCTAAACCCTTTCGAGAAGGAAGGCTATCCGGCCCTTTTAAAAACGCATCCTCACAGGTTCTAAAATTACGCGGTAATTTGTCTTGGTTTTGAGTATCAATACGCCAAAACGGTTCAAACTCGGTATTCTCATTTTTAGCCGCCAGGGCGGCAAAGTTTATAACAAACAGCAATATAAAAGTAACTAGTACGGTTGCTGTCATCCTTTTCATACGCACTATCCCCCCACATACTTCGAATGTCTAGAGTTAAAAATTCACCACCAGCAAGAGTTTACTAATTGGCATTGCACCAGTACTAGCCAAATTACGCCCCCACCACCGCTGAGCCTGGATCGTTGAATGTTTTGTAATTCTGTTTCCTATAATTACGCCGGGCCCCTTAAACCCGTTCTTCGGTGTATATTGTGTATCAAAATCAGTATAGTCGTTAGTTTCAAAGGTTTTTGCGTCAACCTTCATATAATCCAGCCCATAACTCCAGCCGCCAACCACTTTGCTGTTACCCTGCTGCAGTTCAGCTATGTAGGCGGTTTTATTTAGTGTCGTGTTGTGTACATATTCAAAATTCACATTAGTTTTCGGCGCCACCTCTATTTTACCATATCCTCCCCGAAACCGATTTATGCTTTTACCATCCGTAGTTTGTTGATGCGCAAAATAGGTTCCCAGATGAAGTTGTTTACTAAATTTATGCGATACGTTCACTACTTGTAATGACCGCATAATTCCTGATGTAGTTACATCCACATCTTGCGAATCTCTGCCATTAAATACTTCTGCAGCATTATTCTTATCCGGGTTATAAATAAACCGCACCCCAAAAACACCGTCCTGGTCAATGAAAAGCCCCTTCGCTACATGGTAGGTCTGTTTTCCACCTCGAATAATCATTGCTTTATTTACCTTGGCCTGCAGCCACAAATTTTCCATTTCCCACTTTTCCGACTCGATTCCCGCTTTAGTCTTCACTTCATAATTAATACCGGCCTGAAAGGTATAGATTTCGTCCGCCGTAGCCGTAGCATACACCTTACCTTCGTGTTTAATATTCGCCACATCACTGACAATCTTATATTCGGATTTATCGGCAACAGTAATCACCGTTTTGTTCTCGGTCTCTTTATTACTATTTTTTTCGCCCCCGCCAAAGTCATCTTGCAATTTATTAGCTGAGGCGAGATCAGGAAACTTTAGGGAAGCAGCAAAACCGTTTGCCGCTATACTTACTATTAGTAACATTAAAATACCGCAAATGACCATTTTTCTCATTCTCACGCTATCCTCCGCACACAATTTTTAAGTTCTTACCAAACGTACTAATGTTAGGTAATCTCCCCCTTTCTTCTTACTTTGACTTACACCCAAAAACAAAAAAAATATGAGGAAGATTCATACTTGAATCTTCCTCATATTACCATACCAACAGAAGACAATTTATTAAGTTTACGCTTTTTTAATACATACTTAACTTTTCCTCACTATATGAACATTTCTTAACAGTATAGTTCTTCCAATTTATATTCAACGTTACTTTTGCTTGTATAATGTATCAAAACAGATCACTCAATCTGCATAAACTTTGCCTACTATATCAACTCCAAAATCCGCTTGAAATTTCAGGTATTTTTTATCCCTATTTTATACTCTATAAATCACATTTTCGCGACATTCATACTGCCCTCAATAACGAGCCGGGCGCTTCCCTGTACAGAGGGGACAATGGCCCCCTCGTTCCGCCGTTCGGCCAGTATGGTTATCTCGCTTGGCAATGACACAATATCTCCCTGAAGTGCTTCCAACGTAATATTGTCGGCATTCTTATAATAATTTTTAAGCAAATAAGCGCCGAGAGCGCCGTTGCCCATACCACATGCCGGGTCCTCCAACCCTTGTTTGGGACATATATTTCGTGTATATACCTTATTAGGTTCAAGAAAAGTGTATGCCTGCACTTCCCGTATGCCATTCTCCCGGCATAGTTCTGCCAGTTCGGCAACTCTTCGTTCTATTCTGTTTAACGCTTCCAGGCTGGTAACCGGAACAATCAGATGACCCAACCCTGTATCCACTGCTTCTATCGGTAAATCATCATTAATATCTTGTACTTGTATGCCAAGGGTTGCTGCCACCTTCCGTGCATTTTTTTCTTCATTTACAAAACGGGCTGCTTTTTGTTCCATGCGAACCGCATAGCCGGTGCCCGTCTTTATTACACCCACCGGTTGTCGACCACCCTTAGTTATAATGGTATATTCACCTTCCACAGGTTCCCTAAAATACTTTTGAATTAGAGTGATAAAGGCGGCAATGGTTGGATGCCCCGCCATCGCGAGCTCTTTTTCCGGCGTAAAGTACCGCAATTGAACTTCCCTGCTATTTTCCTGCCAGGAAGCAAATACCGTTTCCACAAGATTTAACTGACGGGCAATATATTGCATGACGTCCGCATCCAAGTGAGGATATCCCGCAACTACTCCTGCCGGATTACCACCCCACCCCGTTCGGGCAAAGCTGTTTGCTACATAAAACTTCACAATTTCTTCCACTAACCCTGTTCCTCCCTATCCATGAACCATTTCTTCAATTACCGATTGATTGGTCACTCGTAGCCCTTCGGGAAATTCGTCCTCCCGCTTAGATAAAAGCGCGAAGTATCCCTCTTCTGAGAAATTCGATTTTACGCTCACACCTTTAAAGTTCAAAGCTCGCATTAAATTATTATAAAACGCTTCATGACTCATTACATCTCCGGCCGCCAAATGAAAAATCCCCTTTAAATCGTGTTTCATTATATGGCATAATTGCCGGGCAATTTTTATATCGGTATTTGTATTGAAAAACAAATTTGGATATACCGTAATCTCCTCATTCTGATGTAAAGAATTTAACAATGCCGTCATTCTTGGTGATTCTTTACCCCAAACTTGCGGGAGTCTAAGAATACAAACCTGTTCCTTTCCTATCGCAAGCAAGCTATTCTCGCATGCGATTTTATATTGTCCATAATCCGTGCAAGAATTTGGCCTCTCCTCTTCACAGTGCGGTTTTTTTAAATCGTTATCAAAAACATTGGCTGTTGAAAAAAAATATATCCTGCCGCCGGAATTCTTTACATACTTTGCGATTATTTCATGAAAGAGCAGTTGCTTTTCAAAGTCCCCTCGTAAACAAGACACTATACTTTTCGGCTGCAAAGTTTCTACTATTTCCTCTATCTTGGATGCATCCCCCAAATCCACTTTAACCATTTTATCTGATTCTAAAGCAGGGTGTGACAAGTAGGTTCCATACACCTGGAGTTCTTTATTTTTCCCCATTTCCTTAACTATAGCTTTTCCCAAATAGCCACTTGCTCCTAGAACTAGTACCTTATGCACGCGCCCCTCCTGCTATTTCCGTTAACAATAATCACTTGGCTTACGTCCCCACCCCGTGCAACCTGCACGAACATCTATATTAACTCTTTCCAATTGCCATATTCCATATATACTGCAGTTTTATCAGCAACCGCTTTTCCATATAGTTTTGCCACCACATACAGGGAAAGATCAATGCCCGCCGCAATTCCAGCTGACGTTACTATCTTGCCATTATCAGTGAATCTTGCCTGCTTCTCAATCACGGCGAGCGGAGCAATGGTTTGCATATCCGGGATTACCTCATGATGGGTAACTATTTTTAGATTATCTAACAGCCCCGCCTTTCCCAATAGCCTGGTTCCGGAACAAACAGACATCGTAATCTCCGAGGTTTCATTCCTGGCTTTCAGCCAATTTATGACTTGCTCATTCTCCATTTCAACTCTTGTTCCGTTGCCTCCCGGCACAATAAGTATATCGATGGGAGGGTGATTGGAAAAGGCGTAATCCGGCACTACGCGCAAGCCGTTGACCGATCGTATTTCTCCGCCATCTGCCGTAATAGTAAAAACGCTGAATAATTGATCATCTTCTATTTCGCCGGCAACAGAAAAAACCTCATAAGGCCCGGCAAAATCCATTAATTCAATGTCATTAAAAAGAAAAATACCCACACGTTTCAAGACTAAACCCCCTCTATTATCTACCAACTTTCGTTATCACAAAATTTAGTACTTGCCACAGCAACATTGTCGCCATTTAAACTGTAGAAAATGTTCCCATCCAATGCACCCTAGACCTCAACCTGGCTGGCACCGGCTTCATCTTCCACCCCCGACTTGCTGAGTAAGACGTCAAATTCTTCTTCTATTCATGCCCATAAATTTCCTGCCAGGTATTTTTGCAATATGCTTACGCCTCTGACTCAGCCTGCAACGCATCTTACAAACCAGTACCCGAAAAGCAGGCCGCTACTCCCATGAAGGGCATAGCGGCCTGCTTTTCTTACCTATTGACGCAATTCTACTTCCTGTTTTACTTTCGCAATAAAATCACTGAGAGGAACGGAGCCTATCTCACCTTCTTTTCGTGAACGAACCGAGACGGTCCCTCCTTCCACTTCTTTTTCTCCGACTACAATCATATAAGGAGTTTTTTCCACTTGAGCTTCCCGAATCTTATAACCGATTTTTTCGTTTCTCGTATCCACTTCGACTCTAATTTTTTCAAATTGAAGCTGCTCTTTTACTTTGAGTGCATAATCATGATACTTTTCCGTAATCGGCAGGATTTTAACTTGCATTGGCGCCAGCCAGGTCGGCAGCGCTCCCGCGTACTTTTCGATAAGCAAGGCAAGGGTTCTCTCATAGCAACCGATGGAGGTTCTATGAATTACATATGGATGTTTCTTCTGCCCATCCCTGTCTACATACTGCATACCAAACTTTTCAGCAAGCTGAAAATCAATTTGCACAGTGATTAACGTATCTTCTTTTCCATGGACATTTCGAATTTGGATATCCAGCTTTGGACCATAGAAAGCGGCTTCTCCTTCTTGTTCCACATAAGAGATTTGAAGATGATCGAGGATTTGCCTCATTCTGTTCTGTACTTCTTCCCACTCTTCGGCCGTCCCAATATATTTGTCTTTATTGTTCGGGTCCCATTTTGAGAACTGATAGGAAACATCCTCATAAAGCCCCACGGCTTTCAGCATGTAGTTAGCAAGGTTAACACAATCGGCAAATTCTTGTTCCAGTTGTTCCGGCATACAGGCAATATGACCTTCGGATATGGTAAACTGTCGTACCCGGATAAGTCCGTGCATTTCGCCGGAAGATTCATTCCTAAATAAAGTGGAGGTCTCATTAAACCGCATGGGCAGTTCGCGGTAACTTCTCTGCTTTGCCAGATATACCTGGAACTGAAACGGGCAGGTCATTGGCCGCAGGGCAAAAACCTCAGCATTTTCATCATTTTCATCCCCCATGATAAACATGCCTTCCCGGTAATGATCCCAATGCCCTGAAATCTTATATAAATCCCTTTTTGCCATAAAAGGAGTTTTGGTCAATGTATAGCCGCGGCGTTCTTCTTCATCCTCGACAAAGCGCTGTAACAGCTGAATTACCTTTGCCCCCTTCGGCATAAGGATGGGTAATCCCTGACCGACATAATCCACCGTTGTAAAAAACTCCAGCTCACGGCCCAATTTATTATGATCCCGTTTTTTGGCTTCTTCTACCCGTGTAATATATTCATCTAGCTCACTCTTTTTCGGAAACGCAGTGCCATAAATTCGCTGGAGCATTTTATTCTTTTCGCTGCCCCGCCAGTAGGCTCCCGACACCTGCGTTAGCTTAACGGCTTTCACCTTACCGGTAGACGGCAAATGCGCTCCGGCACACAGATCAACAAACTCGCCTTGCTTATAGAAGGAAATCTCTTCTCCCTCCGGCAAATCGCAAATAAGCTCAACCTTATACGGCTCACCTTTTTCCTCCATAAACTTAAGGGCCTCTTCGCGTGAAAGAGTAAACCTTTCCATTGCAAGGTCTGCCTTTATAATTTTTTCCATCTGCTTTTCAATTTGATTCAGGTCTTCTTGAGAAAATGCCTTATCCACATCAAAATCATAATAGAAGCCGTCCTCAATGGCAGGCCCTATCGCAAGCTTCGCGTCTGGAAACAAGGCTTTTACCGCCTGAGCCAAAATATGAGAAGCGGTATGCCGATATACCCGTTTTCCTTCTTCATCGTTAAAGGTTAGAATGTTCACATGAGCGTCTTCTTCCATCTTATAGCTCAAATCTTTTACCGCACCATTTACCTGGCCTGCCAGTGCTACCCTGGCCAAGCCCGCACTTACACTCTCCGCGACTTCCTGCACACTGACAGTACTTTCGAACTCTTTTATACTGCCATCCTTTAATGTTACTTTTAGCATGGGTATCCATTCCTCCATTATCGTTATTTAGGCGCTTTGCCCGTTCAAAACTAAAAACTCCCGTCCCTTGCGTTAGCAAGGGACGGGAGCTGCGCTCACGTGGTTCCACCCTAGTTTGAACTCATTAAGATTATAACGTAATCACCGCTACAACTCCGAAGTGGTTTTTCAATTAGTATCGAATAAAAACACTTTCAGCCACGGTGTTCTCTCTCTGCAAACGAACCCTAATTTACTCGTTTCATCATGGTTGTATTTATGTTCATTTTTACAAATTGTATCCCACTCAAGTACTTTTGTCAATGGCGGCTTTTCCATAATACTCCAAATGCAAGACCGTGAGATCCTCCCGCCGCTCACCCGTAAGATCTACGGTTTTACGGTTTCTTTATATACTTGCCTTCCGTCCTTCATTTGAATAATGACAACCCCGCGAATGGCATCGTGAGTTTCATTCAAGCTCATACTGCCGCTTACGCTATTAAAGTCTTTCGTGGCAGCCAGTGCCTCCCGAATTTTATCCGGATCCACACTATTCGCCCTTTTGATAGCATCCACTAACAAGTAGGCAGCATCGTAGCCCATAGCCGCCATAGAATCCGGCGGTTGTCCATATTCCTTTTCGTAGGCTTCAATAAAGGCTTGTGACCGGGGATTGGTATCTTCCAGCGAATAGAAATTCGTAAAGTATGTATTATTCAGTACGTCCGCCCCGGCGATTTCTACCAATTTGGGAGAATCCCAGGCATCGCCGCCTAAAATGGGTATTGTTATACCTAGTTCACGGGCCTGTTTTATTATCTTACCGACATCCTCATAATATCCGGGGATGTATATCATTTCAGGATTCAGAGCTTTGATTTTAGTCAAAACAGCTTTATAGTCTTGGTCTTTTTGGAAGTATGCTTCCTCAGCTACAATTTGACCCCCGTTCTTCGAAAATACCTCTTTAAATATTTGGGCCAAACCTTTGCTATAATCACTGGAACTATCCACCATAATGGCTGCATTCTTCGCTTTGAGGCTATTCAAGGCAAAATTAGCGCCGACCGTCCCCTGGAAGGAATCAATAAAACAGGCGCGAAACGTATATTCTTTTACTTTTCCGGTTTTCTCATTAACCGTCACTTTAGGATTAACAGTTGCGGCAGCTACCATCGGAATCCTATTATCTTCAGCAACAGAAGAACCGGCTATCCCACAGGAACTGACCGTAAAGCCTGTTACAGCTATTACTTTGTCCTGATTAATTACCTTTGTCATCGCATTGGCTGATTCGGAAGCCTCTCCTTTGTTATCCGCTATTGCTAATTGTATTTGCTTATTCAAAACGCCACCATTAGCATTAATCTCTTTAAAGGCCAGTTTCGCCCCATTAGCGGCCGAAGTACCATAGGAAGCGGTATTTCCGGTTAACTCATACACCATACCAATCTTTACTTCCGTGCTCGAGCTGTCCATACATCCAGCCAACAGGCTTGCCATTAAAAGAACAACACCTATCAGACAACCTACTTTCGTAAAACTCTTCATTCCGTACGTCCTCCTATTCCTTTACTTTCTTCCTTTTCTCTAACCTATATTCATTACTGCGAAAATCCTTTAACGTACATCTTCACCTCGCTCCTCTTGGTAGGAAGTGTATAAATACTTGCTACCGTCATCTCATTGTTTTGTATTAATCTAAATCCAATCTTCTTAAAAAATACTGCAATTGCGTTATATATTGGCAGCTTCGTTAAATACTATATTTTCACCGTCTACTTTAATGTAATACTTCATTATAACACTAAAGGGTAAGAATTCCCACCTCTTCTCCTAGTTCTTTATGAGATTAATAGCCATCCCCTCGTTCATCTGCTTGACTCCGAGTAGCATTATATCTTAACATATTTATAAAGTTATTATGCAATCGCATTTTCTAAGGAGGACGTACAATGTCTAAGATACCCAAGAATCGGCCAGATTCTGAGATGATCGGCAGTTGGCAGGAAAAAACCCACTTTGAACATGTCAGTGACGGCCAACCTGACCAACCTATCGCTAAGCCGGCAAAAAAAGAAACGGCCAAATCATCCTATGCCTCTTTTTTCACTCCCCAATTGCAGGAAGACCTCGGCAAAGCCTTACTGACACTCAAGGTAAATTTGTTTAAAGAAGGCATTGTTGATTACACGATAAAAGTATCCTGTGAAACAAATCAAGTTGTTCTGAAAGCTGTACCTTCGAACAAAAAACCAAAGCAAGGCGAATAACTTGAGTGACAAATACGTAATAATCCTTTTCCGGTACGCATAAAGAAGCAGGCAGTGCAAGAGCCAAATCCCTTGTACTGCCTGCTTCTTTACGCATGTATTAGGTATTAGGCTCTGCCGTTATCCTATGGTAACAATTACATACTACACATAATAGGATAATCCCAAGCCGGTAACGAAACATGATTTTTGATATAATTATTTGCCTTGGAGGAGAATAAGCAATCTATGCTCAAACTATTGTGTTTATTTGGTTTAGGTGTATCACTTCTAGGTCTGGCTGCTCCTTTTTTTAGTGATGATGACTCTTCTCTACTGGTAATACTGCATTTTGTTGGGCTACTTATTATTTCCGGGATTAGTTTTCTACTCTATCAGCAATACAAAACAACGAACACAACCATCACCGATTTGTCCGTTAAACTAGCAGCAGTACAAGATATTAAAGAAGAATCTCAAAAAAATTTCAGTTCTCTACTGGAGAATATCCCCTGTTTTATATCTGTTATTTCCCCACAATATGATTGTTTAATGGTTAATGGTTACATCACTAAAGTTACTGGCATACCGAAAGAAGCTTTACTAAGAGAAAAGTGCTTCAAAAATTTAGGTTGCGGTGATACTATTTGCCCGGACTGCCCAACTAAAAATGCCTTTATCACAAAAAAAGTATGCCGGGAAATTAAAATATCCCGTATCAATGAGAATAACGATGTGCTCATAGAAATAACGGCAATACCGGTTTTAAATAAAGCCGGTACAGCGGTAAAGTATGTAATAGAAATTGCACAGGATATTACAGAGAAGCATCTTGGGGAAGAAACAAAAGCTAAACTCCTGCATCAAACTATAACCGCTTTATCCAAACTCATCGAAAAAAGAGACGAAGCTACCAATGCCCACTGCATAAGTGTTGAAAAACTTGCTATGGCTATTGGCAAAAATATGGACTTACCAAAAGAGATGCTGGACGACCTCTCCATTGCCGCCACGCTCCATGACATCGGCAAGCTGGGTATCCCCGAAGTTATATTAAATAAACCGGATACACTAAGCGCTGAAGAATATTCGTTAGTTAAAACGCATCCCCTGATAGGGTATGAAACTTTAATTTCTATTGCCCCTTTTAAACATATCGCTGAAAGCATCTTGTATCATCACGAAAAATTTGATGGAACAGGCTACCCGGAGCAATTAACCGGAGAGCAAATCCCGATCACTTCAAGGATTATCGCCGTTGCCGATGTATGGGAAGCTTTAATTACCGACAGACCTTATCGAAAGGCTTACCCGAAAAACGAAGCGCTTCAAATTATGCTTAAGCAAAACCATTCTCACTTTGACCCAACGGTATTCCAACATTTCGTAAAAGTGGTTTCTAATAATGATGAACGCCTATATAATTTATTGCAAACTCCTAGCTAATACATTGAGGAAACTATTCCCATTAAAAGTTTTTCAAGAACGGGAGTGACCCCTTTTGCCCACATAGAATATCACAGTTTTATCTGTCCAGAAACTGCGCCATAAAAAAGGCAGTACAAGGCTTTGAATACCTTGTACTGCCTTTTTTATTTACCCTTGCAAATTACGATTAAGAGCCTCCTCAATGTCTTTAACAAAAAGCGGGATAACCGGGTTGGTATATTCTTTTAACCAGGCCACCACGATATCTACGGTGACGGTTTCTTCAAGAGCTATAAATTTGATATTCGGAGTAGCGTACACCTCCACACAGCGTGGCAAAATGGAAATACCCATTCCCGCCTCAATTGACATGAGTACCGAATCTATCGAACATTGCTGGCTGACAACATTGGGAGTGATTCCATGATTTTCGAATGCTTTCGCTAATTGATCTATAGGCTCTACCCCTTCATCCCGGGACATAATTACAAAATCCTCGCCGGCAATCTCTGCGAAGTTAACTCGTTCCCGGTTCGCCAGCGAATGCTCGGCCCGCACAACTACGGCTAAAACGTCAGTATATAAGGTCTTCCACGAAAAAACCTTTGCATCGATGTCAAATGCCAGCATACAGGCAATATCTATTTTTCCTTGTTTAAGTTCCCTGGTTAAAGGCCATAACGTGTATTGCGCCATACTGAGCTTGATGTTTGGGTAGTTCTCGCGAAATCTGACGACCATTTTCGGCAAGAATTTTTTCGCTGCTTCTGTCATAAAACCAATATTAATTTTTCCAACCAAACCATCTCTAATGCGGCGTGTTACTATAACCGCTTCTTTTGCTTTTTCCATTATTTCGTGGGCTTTTTTTAAAAATACTTCACCTGCGGCTGTCAGACAGAGGTTCCGGCCATTACGCTCAAATAGCTTTACAGCTAAACACTCTTCAATGTCAGCAATTTGCTGGCTAAGGGTCGGCTGAGTTATGTAGAGTTTTTTGGCTGCCTCAGAAAAGTTAAGATGTTGTGCCGCGGCAATAAAATAACGTATTTGGCGTAGTTCCATAAAGCCCTCTAAAGTTCTATTCAGACAACAATCTGCTAAAACTTTTCTCTCTCATAAATTAAATTATAATGTTCGTTACAATAACTCGCCTTTAGCTGACCTAACTCATTACGATATAGAAGCTTTAGCATTATTTATAGAATCCGCTGAGCAGTACTATACGCAATGCTAAAAAATCATCTATGATAATTATACATATATGAATTGATAACCGGCAACTCTTATAATAGCGATTACTACCACTAATACAGAAAAAACTGTTTGAACTTATTATGTAAAACTTGCAAAGCACTAAACGCGATTTGTTAATACATTCAAACTAAGAAAGAGATTATTTTTTAAAAATAATTAACTAATTAACTACTAGAGCAACCTCTTTCAGAAAGTGTAAGTACTAACCACTTCAAACTTTATGAATGATTTATCCCTCTCTCATTCACACCCCCGCTAACTTTTTCGGCAATTGGCTTACAAACAAATTAATATCTACTTTCTTTTCTTCTGTACTAAAGGACCAATAACCTTCTTCAAACTCTTGTAAGCATTTATTGACATTGGCCAATATGTATTTTGAATATCCGCCCTCTCTGGTACAGCACTAATTCAAATAAACAAACTGGCTCCCGAAAATTCCACATTATAAACACAAGAACCTAGGAGTGAGGAAATTTCCCGCTTCCTAGGTTCTTTTTGTTTAACAATAAGTAAGCATAGTAACATAATGCCTCGAGTTACGTAATATAAAATAGAAGTTTCCTTAAGGAGATGAGTGTATAGCGCGTTACCAGTCTAACAATTGGGAGTCTCCCGAAATCACCGATTGGGAAGATGAGGCCAATAAAAATGAAGATAGACAAATATTTATAGGAGCCGGCATTGGGTTTCCCGGAGTAGGAGTTGGCATAGGCTTTCCCTACTATTATCCGTACCCAGGATTTTATCCATATCCGGGGCTTTACCCGTACTACGGTTGTCGGCCCAGATACTTTGGGTGCCGGCCCAGATATTTTGGATGCCGTCCTATTTTTTAGCGGGAGTATATTAACTGCTTTTTCTCTTGCGCGACATAGGTTATATTGAAAACTGATGCATGGAAAGTCCCTAACACTCTCCACCCGGCACAAGCAATAGTGTCGGTTTTATTTTTCCCCCGCTTTATTTAGCATAATCATAGAAACCCTTCCCGCTCTTCCGTCCAATATCCCGCCTGAACCATCTTCCGAAGCACAGCGGGCAAGGACGATATTTTGGATCGCCAAATCCTGCGTAAAACACTTCCATAATTGACAAAACTGTGTCATTACCAATTAAATCCGATAAAGTCAACGGTCCCCTTTATTTACAATGCATTCTAAATTTTCATCAATATTCCCTATGCCTTTGACAACATATCTTTCTTCGATGGCATAAATTATACATCGATACCGCTTTGGGCCAAAACTTGAACTATTCCGCCCCCATTTGACCTGCTCCAATAATTAGTCCCCTTTTAAAAGTCAAAAGCAATCTCCTTTTCTTCTTATAATAGTTTCAATTAAAGGCTTTGCAGGTAAATCTCCTTGATTTGAGCAATACTAGGTACCTGAGGATTATTTTCAATAGCAAACTTCATTGTTGCAATTGCATTATCCGTTAACCAGTTTACGTCATCTTCCTTCACGCCAAAATCTCTCAAATTTGGCGTCATTCCAACCTTACGCATTAATTTTGCAACACCGTCCACACTTTTAGCTGCCGCTTGTTCACTGCTCAATCCCTCTATATTTTCACCTAATAGCATAGCAATCGTCGCAAATTTTTCTGGATTAGATCGATAACTGAAATTCATAATCGCCACATATAACGCGGCCAAGCCTTCTCCATGTGGCGCGTTATATTTTCCGCTAACAGGATGCTCTAACGCATGTGGCAAAGTTGTTCCGCTTCCACCAATAGCCATACCTCCTAGCATACTTGCAAACGCAACCTTTTCCCATGCTTTCAAATTGCTAGAATCGGAATAAACGACCGGTAGATTTTGAGCCAATAAAGATATAGCCTTAAGCGCCATTATTTCTGTCATGGAATTGCTTCGCTTAGCAACAAACGCTTCAATCGAATGAAATAAAGCATCTAATCCAGGCCCTGCAATGGAATGCCGCGGCAATGTTAGCAATACCTCCGGATCAACAATCGACGCTTTAGCATAAAGGAACGGAGATTTCAACCCTCGTTTATCATTTGTTTCTGGATTAGTTAATACACTTACATTATTCCCTTCACTGCCAGTACCTGCAGTTGTACTTACTAAAATAAGCGGTAGCGCTCCGTTTCCTGCCTTACCCAAAGTATAGTCAACTATATCCCCTTCATTTTTCACTATTAAAGCAATCGCTTTAGCGGCATCCATGGAACTGCCGCCCCCTAGACCAATAACTACCTTACACTGCGTATTCTTTGCCAGAGCGGCCCCCTCTGCAACTACTGTAGTAAGAGGGTTCGCCTGTATTTTATCAAAAACAACAAGTTCTACTCCCGCATTATGAATATACTCAATAACTTTTTGCAATAATCCGGTACGTTTAGAGCTTCCGGATGTAACAAGTAGCGCCTTATCACCTTGCTCCTTTGTTAACTTTCCTATTTTCTTCAACTCTCCACAACCAAAAAACAACCGCACTGGATTATGAAACGTAAACGAAATCACTATATCACCCCCAAACACCTCTAAAGGTCTCCACACCTTATGCCTTATTCTTTTTTGCTTCATTACGGCTTTGAATTGCTTTTACAGTGTTCATTCTATGTTGCCTAACCATTTTCTCAATCTCCGAGGGATCAACACGAGCTTTAAGAAGTTCCACAATATTCATATGCTCTTTAAAAGATTCACGGGTTCTTTGAGGCACCAAAGTAAAAACTGACATGCGATAACGCTCTAATCTCTGCCATCCTTGACGAATTGAATCTATTAAATAAGGGTTCTCACAATGTTCAAAAATAGCTTCATGAAATTTCCGATTACATTCGTCAAACTTTTCAAGCTCAAAATTATAGAGTGCCGCCGTTCCTTCATTCACAATAGCTTCTAATTCTAAAATAGTTTCATTAGTGATTGATTTTGCCGCTTGAGCTGTTGCATACCCTTCCAATATGGCTAACACAAACATTGTATCAAGATATTCCTTCTCATTAATAAGCTGGACAATCGCACCACTATAAGGCTTAAATTGTATCAGCCCTTCTGACTCCAGCTGACGTATCGCTTCACGCACAGGAATAGTACTCAGCTTCAATTCTTTCGCCACTTGGTCAATAACAATTCTATAGCCCGGCCCATATTCACCGCTAACAATTCGGGCCCGAAGAAATCCGTAGGCATATTGAGTTTTATTTACATTATTTTTCTTTTCCATATAGCACATTATATATTATATATTATACGATATCAATTATCACCTTTCTTAGTTCTTAAAAGATTTCCGTGTTTCTTAATTTTTTGTTCGCCAATCGGCTGCTACTACATTCTCTAAGCATCCAAGGCCTTCAATTTCTGTCCGAACTATATCATCAATTTTGATAGAAACCGGAACAGCTGGTGTGCCTGCCCAAATCATATCTCCTGGATACAAGGTCATGAAAGAACTAATGTACTCAATCAATTCACTAACACCATATAACAAATCACAAGTGTTACCTTCTGTGCAAAGCTTTCCATTCACATACGTTTTTACATTTAAATTCTTAACATCAATAATATCTTCTTTATCAACTAAGTATGGACCTATGGGTCCGAATGTATCCTGACCTTTAGCCCGAATGGGCGGCCTAAAATAAGAAGAAAGAAAATCTTTTCCCGAAATATCATGCGCAATCGTATAGCCGCGCACGAAGCTCAAAGCATCATTACTGCAAATATTTCGCCCCGTTCTGCCAATAATGACTCCTAATTGCCCTTCGCATTCCATAGTCTTTAACCCATTCGGATAATACACCGGTGCTTTATGTCCGATTAACGTACTATTATATTTTTGATATAAAATTGGTTGATCAGGCATATCCATTTCACATTTAGAAACATACAGCTTTGAATTTGGTCCAAGGGCAATCAGATTATTCGGTTCAAGAGGCGATAGCCATACCGGAATTTGTTCAGAATCAAACTGCCGCCCACTTTCGTCAATAATCACGCCATTTTGAACAAAACCCGTCACAATTTTACCTTCCATGGCAAAACGCACATGTTTCATTGCTACCCTCTTTCTTCAGCTTTCTCTTTCGAGGCCGAAATCTATTAAAATATAATCAAATATTTTACCTCATGGGAAGTGACAGTCATTTTAATTAAAATGCTTGCCGGAGAATACATTCAATATCCTTCTTGGTAACAGTGCGTGGATTACAGGGTAACAACCGGTAGGTAATGGAATTTTCGGCAATAATAGCGAAATCTGTTTCTTTTACCCCTACTTCCCGTAGTGTTGCCGGAATCCCAATATCAGACTTCAATTGCTGAACAGCTTCCACTGATCGATAGGCTGCATCCCTCAACGAAAGATTAGAAACGTCTTCCCCCAACGCAATAGCAATATCACGGAACCGCTCTCTATTTGCCATAACGTTGAAGTCCATAACAAAAGGTAACATTAGTGCATTGGCTATGCCGTGCGGCACATGATACATCGCTCCTAAACAGTGAGCTATAGCATGGACCAACCCGAGACCGGAATGGGCAAAACCTACTCCAGCCATCAAACTGGCCAGCGCCATATTTCCCCTAGTTTTTATATCCCGTCCATTCGCTACCGCTTGGGGTAAATTAGCACCAATTAAACGAATCGCATGAAGACACATTGCATCCGCCATAGGTTCCGCTTGAGTAGAAACATAAGCCTCTATAGCGTGGCATAGAGCATCCATCCCGGTAGAAGCCGTCAATGACGGAGGCATACTGACCATCAAATTAGGATCAATTATCGCCAATTTCGGCATAATAGATTCGTGATTAACACCTATTTTTTCTCGAGACTGCCGGTCTGTCGTTACGGCCCCGGCAGTCACTTCGCTGCCAGTACCTGCCGTTGTAGGAATGCAGATCAGGGGCACGGCATCGTGTTCAATAGCTCGTCTTTTATGGAGATACTCCCGAATCGACCCTTCATTCGTTTGTAGCAAACTCACCGATTTTGCCGTATCCATCGGGCTTCCGCCACCTAATGCAACCACCAAATCACCCTTGAATTTCTTCATAATGGCTGCAACTTTATCAACAGTCTCTATACTGGGATCAGCCTCTACATCACTAAATATCTCAACAGCTATTCCTTGTTCCTTGATTGAAGTTACTAGCTGGGTAAATATCGGTGAAGATTTAGCCATGAAAGAATCCGTAATAAAAAACACCCGTTTAGCCTTAAACTTTTTACATTCCTCACCTACTTTTTCAGCAGTGCCCTCACCATATAATACCCGAGTCATCATACGGAAAATAAACTCTTTCATCGATATACTTCCTTCCAAATGTTTTGAAAGTATTTATTATTTCAGTTAAACCAAAAATTGCTTTCCCTTACTACGAGCGCCTTATATTTCAGTATTTTCTTCTATACGGTCTATTGTCTTCCATTACCGTATTCTCCAACGTTCCTATCCCTTCAACTTCCAAGCACATGGTATCACCGGGAAACACTTTAGAAATCCCTTTCGGAGTTCCGGTCCAAATCATATCACCAGGCTGTAATGTCATAAATGAACTTACATATTCAATAAGATCCGGAATGTTGAAAATTAGATCCCGGGTATTTCCTTCCTGGCAAAGCTTTCCGTTTACGAAAGTGCGTAAGTTTAAATTGTGTACATCCTCAATATCCTCTTTGTCTACCAAGCACGGTCCGACAGGCCCAAAGGTATCATGGCTTTTAGCACGGAGCGGCGGGCGAAAATAGGTACCCAGAAAATCACGAACAACAATATCATTCGCAATGGTATACCCACCCACGTAATCCATAGCGTAAACATGCTTAATATTTCGCCCTGCTTTTTCAATTACAATTGCTACTTCATTTTCGTAATGCATGTTTGTTGCACCTTCCGGGTAGTAAACAGGAGCCTTATGCCCAACTAAAGAGGTGTTCATTTTATGAAACATAACCGGTTCAGCCGGCTTTTCAAAACCTAACTCCGATGCATGATCAGCGTAATTAATTGCCAACGCTATAATATGTTGCGGAACAACCGGCGGAAGCCAGACAGGCACCTCATCCACATTATATTCACGACCACCCTCGTCGGTTATTACTTGTCCACTTATCGTGCCTTTAATGATGCGACCTTCCTGTGCAAAACGCACATGCTTCATAGTGTGCTCCTTCTCTGCCTGTACTATTTCCCCAGGCAACCATAATCGATTAGAACTTGTCTTAACTCCTGCTCTAATGCACCGGTAGGCGGAGACATCGGCAAACGCAATGCCGGATTAATTAAACCCATCATACCCAAGGCTGCCTTTAGCGGTCCAGGATTCGTTTCCTTAAATAATATATCATTCAGAGGCATCATCTTGTAATGAAGATCAATGGCTTCTTGTACTTTTCCTGCATTCCAAAGATTATATATATCCGCCACTTCTTTCGGCACTATATTCGCTGTTGCACTCACCATGCCGGCACCACCAATAGCCAACATCGGATAACATAATAACTCAATACCGGAATACAACAGGAAGTCACGGCCACAATTCAGAAGTACGCGATTAACATGTTCAAAATCTTTATTTGATTCCTTTACCCCGATAATATTCGGGCAATCTTCCGCCAGCCTGGCCAGCGTTTTTACTTCTAAATTAATGGCTGTACGTCCCGGAATGTTATACACCAAAATTGGAATATCAACCGAATCCGCAATAGCTTTAAAATGTTTATACAACCCCGTCTGGTTAGGACGATTATAATACGGTACAATCACCAGAGCCGCGTCAGCTCCCATTTCCTGAGCCCGTTTTGTCAAATGCAAGGCTTCAGCATGATTGGTTGACCCAGTCCCTGGAATAACGGGCACCCGCCCGGCGGCTGTTTTTATAGCCGTTTCCATAACTAATTCCCGTTCAGCAATGGTCAGAGAAGAAGGTTCTCCTGTAGTGCCCGTCACGGAGATTCCGTGCGATCCGTTTTCTATATGATAATTAATTAATCCCTCAAGTGCCTTGGTATCTACCTCTAACTTATTATCAAATGGCGTTATGACCGGAGCAATCGAACCTCTTAACCGTTTTTTGGCTTCATCATAATTATATTTACTCATCGTCATTCTCCTTTTTCACTTTAAACCAAACTATCTATTTATGCTATTAACCATCAAGCCGAGCCTTATTAACCCGATCTCCCTGCGATACGACTAAATGGCCCACAGAAAATACAGTTCGAACATCCAAAGTTTTACGGTCCAAGACAACCATATCCGCATCCAGACCTACTTTAATACGCCCTTTTCGATCAGCGATACCTAAAGCATCTGAAATATTTGTACTGACATATCCCAGGGCTTCCGCCAAATCAATCCTCATATCGCTAACCATAGTTTTAAAATCTTTATGCAGCAGATTAAGCGGAAAGCGTTCAATCTGTGCTAATCCAAACAGAGTGCTAACACCATTACCATCTGTGCTAACTGTAATAAGTTTAGGATCAACGCCTTTTTCCTTCAATATTTTAACGGCCTCCGGTACAACTACCCCTCTTTTATGTTGCGGAGGACTAAGCGGCGAAGTCAAATCTACATAGCCGCCTTTTTCCGCCCATAACGGCGCTTCTTCCATAAGTTGTTCATTTCGGTTAAAATGCAAAGGCAAAATATGTTTAATAGGAACATTTGGTAAAAGGTCTAGTAACGGTTGTATTCCACTTGGCGCATCTCCCAAATGAAATTGAACTACTCCTCGTTTGCCCGAAACACGTCCGGCATTGTGAATTTCCGATACCAATGCCATTAGATATTCTTGGGATGGTTTATTTGACCGGGCATCAGAAACAGCCGGTTCTCCTACACCTAACATTTCCGGAATAATAAACATATCTTTGCGTAAATCGCCACCACAAATAGTATCCGGCGGAAGTTGAAACCCTCCAACCACGATATAAACACTCAAATTACGTTGTTGCAGACTGCGAGCCTTAGCTAACAGCATCATGGGGGTCCGGGTTACTGTATCAATCCCCAGACTACCAACAATAGTAGTTGTACCAGCCAAGAAGGCCTCGGTAGCTTGCAGCTCTGGTGCGCGGCTTCCATAACCGGCACCGCCTCCGCCGCCTAGCATATGTACATGAGCATCAATGAATCCCGGCACCAAATAGTTTCCTTCCCCATCAATAACTTGAACCTTTTCTATATCTACAGGTATTTCCATTCGATCACTAATACTAACAATTTTGTCACCAGCAATTAAAACGTTTTTGTAACCTAACGACTCAGGCGCAAATATTTCCACATTCTGGATTAATTTAAAAAACTTTTCCTCAACTTGTCGACCTTCGTACAATTCGAATTCCATCGTAAACCACCTCTCTAATTAAAGTTATTTAAAAACTCTATTTTACACATTCAGCGCCTTTTTCCATCGCCTTACGATTCAACGCGATAATCTCCGGTTTAGCTCCGATCTTTGCTTGAAGGGCTTGAATCGCTTCATCAATTGTGATAACCGGATTGACGCCTAAAAAGGCTCCTAACATGATCATATTCTCAACTTTGGAATTCTTTAGTTCATGAGCAATTTCTGCAGCAGGTACTTTAATTACTTTAATGGACTCCTTAGCTGTTATATTCGTAACCAAAGAACTGTTTGCAATAATAAGACCATTGTCCTGTACAGCCATTCCGAATTTATCCATCGACGGCTGATTCATCGAAAATAGAATGGTGGGAGTTTCGACTATTGGTGAGCCGATTTCCTCATCCGAAATTATAAATGAACAGTTTGCTGTCCCGCCCCGCATTTCGGGGCCATATGAAGGAATCCAACTCGCTTCTAACCCTTTACATATCGCCGAGTAAGCAATAATTTGACCTATAAGCAATACACCCTGTCCACCGGAACCAGCGGCAATAAATTCCTCAAACATTTTGTTCCTCCTTAGCACTTTTGTATTCAATCTAGAACTTATCAACGGTCTGCATAAATATTAAGCGGATATTCTTTCGCAAGTGTATTGGTTACCCACTCCATAGCGGCTATCGGTGTTTTCTTCAACCCCGTCGAACAAGGAGATAAAATTTCGACATAACTATATCCTTTTTTATCCAACTGTTTTTGAAAAGCGGTCCGGATCGCTTCTTTTGTTTTTCGAATGTTCGGAACAGAGTCAACAGCAACCCGAGCTGCAAACGCTACATTTTGAATACCCGCCATCATCTCCGGCACATGAAGCGGATAGCCAGTTGTACGCGTATCACGTCCTTTAGGCGAAGTTACAGTAACTTGTCCTTCTAAAGTTGTTGGTGCCATCTGCCCACCAGTCATGGCAAAAAAGGTATTATTTACGACAATCTGCGTAAAGTTTTCTCCCCGAATAGCAGAATACATGGTTTCAGAAAAACCGATAGAAAGACTGTCACCATCTCCTTGATAAGTAAAAACCAAATTGTCCGGCCGAGCTCGCTTTATACCGGTAGCAACCGCCGCCGCCCGCCCGTGAGCGCACGAAGCAAAGTCACATTCAAATTGCATCCAGGCACGGGAGGAGCAACCAATGCCTACCGTCCCAATTGCTTTTTCTCTAAGCTCAAGTTCATCAATCACTTCCCCAATGAGACGATATATAATACCGTGTCCGCAACCAGGACAAAACGGGTTTGTCACTCTGAGTAAAGACTCAGGATATTTGTGTAAAGCCTTCATATCCCTATTTCCTCCCCGTCATAATTTCTTCAATTTTTGCAACTATTTCGTCGACCTGAGGAATTTGCGCTGCATAGCTTCTGAAATAATGGCAATCCTTACGACTGTCAACGGCTAGCTTAACATCGTCAAACATTAAACCGCCATTCATCTCCACCGTTAAATACTGAATGGATTTATTTATTTTATTTTCAAACGCTTTGTCCGGGAATGGCCACAAAGTAATTGGACGAATCAACCCAACTTTCATACCGCTGGCTCTTGCCTTCTTAACAGCCGTCTTGCAAATACGCCCGACAAGTCCAAATCCAACCAGGATTATTTCTGCATCTTCTGTTTCGATCTCTTCCCAACGTTGTAATTCATTTGTCATGGTTTCATATTTATGGAAAAGATGCTCACTATGCTCATAAACGCGAGGACCGTAGCCGGTAATAATAACATTTTTCTTTCTATTCGCACAACCTGTCAGTGCCCAGCTTGGGGGTTCAGGAGGTTCCTTCATTTCCGGAAATTTTACAGGTCCCATCATCTGTCCAGTAGCACCATCAATAAGAACAACAACCGGCGTTTTATACTTATCCGCAATATCAAACGCTTCATATACATTATCCGCAAGTTCCTGTACGCTGGAAGACCCTAAGACCGGAACTTTATAACCGCCATGTCCGCCTCCCTTAACCACCTGGTTATAATCCGCCTGCGACGGGAACATCGAACCTAAACCTGGCCCCCCGCGCATTACATCTATCATAACCATAGGTAACTCCGCCGCTACTGAATACGACATACCTTCCATCATCAGGCTGATTCCGCAACCAGAAGAAGAAGTCATTGTTCGTACCCCGGCACTGGCAGCCCCATAAACCATATATATACCCGATACTTCGCTCTCGGATTGTAAAATAGTCCCGCCAACTTCAGGCATTCTATGAATCAAATACTCTCCAATTTCACTTTGGGGAGTAAGTGGATAAAAATAATAACTTCTGCAGCCGGCACGAATTGCAGCTTCCGCAGCCGCTTCGTTCCCTTTCATAAACCCTTCCAATGCCATTTACTTCTCCTCCTTGTCGCTGTAAATTTCAATTACCATATCTGGGCAGGTTTGAATACACATTTTGCAACCAATACATTTCATTTCATCATTGCATTGAATCGGGGTGTACCCTTTTGAATTGATGTCTGTCGAAAATTCAATAATTTTTTTGGGGCATACTCTGATACATAGGCCGCAGGCCTTGCACAACTCTCGTTCTACTACAAACTTGTTCATTATCAACTTCACATCCTTCCTAATAAAGCACCTAGTGCCAATGATGCCCATTTGGCTTCTGGTTTTCCGGCTCTTGACGGGATGACAATCGGGACTTTTGCCCCTATAACAATGGTGGCATTAGATGACTTGCCAATATAATGGATGGCCTTGGATAATGCATTGCCAACTTCAATACATGGTACCAGTATGATATCGGCTACGCCGGCCACCTTGCTTTGTATACCTTTCTTTCTTGCAGCCTCTACGGAAATTGCATTATCAAAAGCAAACGGTCCATCTATAATCGCTGTTCCAAACTCCCCATCAGCACTCATTTTTGCCAAAGCATCGGCGTCAAGCGTAGCCGGCATTTTTGGATTTACCCTCTCTATCGCTGCCAACACGGCTACTTTTGGCTCTTTTATTCCAAGAGTTTTTGCTACATCAATTGCGTTTTTAGCTATTTCAACTTTTTCCGATAAGGTAGGAGCAATATTCAAGGCCCCATCCGTTATAATCAAAAGCCTCTCAAATCCAGGAATTTCACATACAGCCAAAAAGCTGCATAACCGTCCTGCATTTATACCAATTGTTTTATCTAAGGCAACGCGCAATATATGAGAAGTCTCTACTTTCCCCTTCATTAATAAGTTATTCTTACCTTCACGAACTGACTGTACCGCCGCCTGAATATACCCTGTACGATCTGTATCGTGTTGTATGACAACTTGTCCGGAAAGCCCATACTCTTCCACAAGGGGCGTAATGATATTTTTGTCACCATACAATTCAGCTATCGCCAGATTATTCTCAATGCCCTCTTTTACTGCTAGAATCGTTGCTTCATCGTGAGGAGCTACTACAGCAACATTTACAGGCCCTTGTCTTTTTGCTTCCGCTATTAACTGTTTGAAATTTAAGATCGCTTCCATCTATCTCCCCCTCTTTCAATATGTTTTTAGATCAGCGGTATCGGACCATATTTGTCTTAAATATTCGGCCAGTGCTTCCATTTCATTTTCACCCGGATACGCAATAATCGGAGCTATAAACGAAACCATACTGCTAATTTGATCCACCAACTCCATAGAATGGGCCATTCCCCCAGTAATAACAACAGCATCAACTCTTCCTTTTAATACAGTTGCCATAGCGCCAATCTCCTTGGAAACCTGATAAGCCAGCGCATTAAAGATTAATGTTGCCTTTTCATCCCCATCGCTTTTTCGGTTTACCACATCTAAAAAATTTCTCGTTCCCAGATACGCCACAACTCCGCCTTGATCATTAATCATACTTTGTACTTCTTCTCGGGTATATTTTCCTGAAAAGCATAGCTTGGCCAGCTCCCAAGAATTTAGTCCACCTGTCCGGTCCATGCTGAATGGCCCTTCACCGCGTCCGCCACCCGTATCAATCATTTTTCCTTGGCTATGGGCAACTATCGAAATCCCACCGCCTAAATGAGCCACAATGAAGTTCGCTTCCTTATACAATTTTCCTAACTCTTTACCTGCCCGCATTGCCATAGCTTTTTGGTTCAGCGTATGTCCACGACTTACCCGGATAATCAAAGGATGTCCCGAAATTCTTGCTACCTCATGAATTTCTTCAGCCGTTACTGGATCAGCAACGTAAGCGAAAATTCCATTTTTTGCAGCAATATCGTAAGCTATAATTCCCCCCAGACTGGAAGCATGTCTGCCATATGTATCACTACTTAAATCAGCCAATATCTCTTCATCAATTTTGTAAACCCCTGCGGCACATGGCTTCATCATTCCGCCAATAGCTATTACTCCGGTTATGTCAGAAATACTAAAGCCATTTTGTTTTAAAAAATTTTCGATTTTACTTACTCGAAACTCTCTTTGATCACTAATCTGCTTAAAAGGTGCCAATTCTTCTTGCGTATGTCGTATTGTTTCAATTTCTAATTTTTTATTCTCACGCAACAACCCGATTTTAGTAGAAGTAGATCCTGGATTAATAATAAGCCCTAATGCCATGGCGCCGCCCCCTTAACCCTCCTGATTTTATGCACCCGCATTTATATTATATACTAAATCATATATGATTCAATATATTATTTTCGCTTTTATTAATTTTTTCAGAATACGCATGTACTAATTTTCTTGTTCAAACAACGCTTCAAAATACCAAATTTACCTGGATTCATTAATACTACAACCTTAAGTTATGACTAATTGTAAATAGCAGTTTTATTCATATATGTTTTTATATATAATGTCATATAAGATAGCGGAGATTTATGATATAATCTACCCATTGAAAACAATTCAGGAGGTACCCCATTCATGCTTTCTTTCATACAACTAATTCTGCTTTTATTCGTCATTATAAGCGGACTGGCAGTTTCACTCTTTAGCGGCTTACCTCTCGTTTTAGGTTTCTTACCAGGATTGCTTTTTCTGCTTTACCTTTGTTTAAAGCTTGGTTACACATTCAAATTCATTACCTCTGCTATGTATTACGGGTTTCTCCAAATCAAAGGCATACTATGGATTTTAGCGTTTGTTAGTCTGATTATCCCTGTGTGGATTGCAAGCGGCACAGTTCCATTAATGATCTCTATTGGCTTATCCCTCATGAATCATACCTACTTTATTACCTGTGCATTTATCATTACTGCTGGCATCGCGCTTTTACTTGGAACATCCACCGGCACTTTAAGTATGATTGGCGTACCACTTCTTGGCGTAGGAACCATGATCGGCATACCCGCGCCACTTATCGCCGGTGCGCTAATCTCCGGCGCTTTTGTAGGTGACCGGACCTCCCCCTTATCCAGCGCAAACCAACTAGTAGCCTCGTGTACCGGACTGACCTCACCTCAACAAACCAAAACCTTACTTCCAACTACAATACTGGCAATTTTAATTTCTCTGCTATTTTTCGTAACACTGGATTGGGAAACCCCAAAAACAGTAGCTCCACGATTAACAACTATGGTCTTGTCGCAAGAAAACCTATGGGTCCTTCTTCCTCCTTTTCTACTAATCATCAGCATTCTTTTCCGCAGTAAAATTCAAACAGCTTTCCTCTTAGGAATAGCTTCCGGCCTTATCCTCGGAACGGTCTATCAACAAATCTCGCTATTTCAATGGACACACTATTTATTATTTGGATTTGAGGGAACAACCCTTACATCCAAGGGGCTGTTAAACATGTTACCGCTGATGCTCTTTATTTCTTTAACTGCTATGTTTAATGGGATAACGGAACAAACAAATTTGATTCAATTCTATATTGAAAAAGTTTTAGGGCCATCCAAGTCCCTCACTTCTACTACCATACGGTTATGCCTATTTGGCCTGGCATTAAATATTTTCTGCTGCAATCAAACTTTGCCGATTATTCTCTCAAGCCGCAGTTTTTTACCCATCTGGGAAAAATGGTTTTCAATAAGTGATCTGTCTAGAATTACATCAGATTCCAGTCTGATTTACGCCGGGCTTATCCCCTGGAATATGCTGGGCATGATTGCAAGCAATATCTTAGGAATCAAAGTAACTGATTATCTGGTCTATGCCGTCTTTCTGTGGTTTCTCCCCTTCGCAACTGTTGGCTGGTCCTTTTATAAAGAAGCTGTAAAATGCGCCCAACAATAACTTTGCTTATACCTCTTACCCTACAATTCTTTTGCAATATTTTCCACATTGCTGGCCGTAGACGTCAGGGACTGCATCGTTGCAGCAATCTCTTCCGTAGCCGCAGCTTGGCGGTCACTGGCCTCAGCCGTACTGCTAATTGTTTTTACTACCAAGGCTGTTTCATTATGAATATCCTGCAACAGCTTTTTTATTTCATTAACCGAATTCGCACTATTCACGGCCATTTTCCGAATCTCATCCGCTACGACTGCAAATCCCCGCCCGTGTTCCCCTGCCCGCGCCGCCTCAATTGCCGCATTGAGGCCTAAAAGGTTAGAATTGGCGGCCACCTCACTAACAAACCTTAAAATCTCATCCGTCTTACCTATTTTCTCAAGAACACTTTCCCCGCCTTTTTTAATTTTGCCAAAGTCCTCCGCCAAACGCATCGCTGTAGCACCAAGTTCTTCGGTAGCTGCCGTCATTTCTTCAGTTGTAGCCGCAATTGTTTGAGCCGTTTCATACAGGCGTTCTTGTTTATCTGCGTTTTCCGAAATTACTATAGCTCCAAGTATTTCACCATCCTCCGCAATAATCGGGGATGCTTTTGCCTTTATTTTTACCCCTAACACTTGTTTAGGAAGGGAATAAGAAATAGTATCTCGTTTTTCCATGCAACGGTACGCCGCTGACTCTTTTGGTAAACTTCCTTTGTTATCTGCCGGCATAAAGTCCGAGCCGGAATGAGCCATGACCTTTCCTTCACGATTTATCACAATAACTACACTGTTTATAGGATTCGTCCTTTTAATAAGATCTACCATAGCAATTGCCGCATCTAACTTATTCATTTAGGCACCCCCCCTAATTTGGCACAACTGCCAGAAAGATGATTACTATTGGGCGAATCCGAATAATCGGATTCGCCCTCCATTCTTTAATTAAAAGACCAGGTAAACTGCACTTTATATGTTCTGTCCAATTCCTTAGAGGTTAAATTAGTCAGTCCAAGATTCTTAACTTTATAATCCTGACATTCGAATGTGAACATAAGATTCTTTTCTAGGACACTTTGATAGACAAATTCCAAAGTAGTTTGATTATCATTTTTAAGATAAACATCGTACGGGGCATAGAAACTGTTGGAGTATGAAGTTGTTATAAACGGCTGCTGGCTGGCTGCCGTGGCACCTGCTTCAATGCTCCGGTATTGTATGGCCCAGCCATACGTGCCCGGTGCTTGTTTCTTAGCATCTACAAGAAAAGAGGCGGGATAAAACATCGGCGTGTGCACATTACTTATTTGAACACAATACGCTTTAGGTGTTGTCGCTAAATTAGCAGCTCCGTTTAATTTTGTAACACCGTACTCACTTATTACATGCACATTGGAAGAAATATCTTTGTTTAAGCCTACTACAAAACCTTGGTTAGATTTATAACTTCCCACCGTTGTCATCAAGGTTGAATGAGATCCTACCGAGCTGCCCCAGCCAGGTTCATTCGACCACCAATAGCCCATGCTATACTCCAAATCCTTCTGTGGATTAAAAACCAAAGCGGTAGTAACAACTCTATTACTCGTAGTACTTGCTAACGCCGATGTGGTACTATCATAGGTACCTGTTGCATATCCAGCGCCTTTCCATTTAACAGTACGGCTTAGTCTTTTATCAAGGTACAACCCATCCTGTTGGTTGGCATTTCCTACCATGAAAGCATACCCTGGACCATCCGCCCATTGACGCCCAATTCTAATATTATCAAATCCCAAGCTGTTTCTAATATTTACAAACGCCAAGTCAACATTAAAAGTAGGATTAGATACTGACTCACCGCCTGCCCATAGGGCTCCATAACCAAAGCTTTTACTTCCCGAGTTTATCCGCGCAAATACGCTCGTATGATTGTTTAAATCCCCCATAACGTAAAACCGAAATCTAGCCTGATATTGATCATTGCCCGTTAGTCTATAGCTTTTAAACGCGGTTCCCGGACTGTCTGTTACATAACGTGCCTGAAAGTCTCCCGCTATTTTTACTGCGGTCTTATCTTCCAATTTGGCGACCCGGACGCCAAGATTGTTAAGTTCTACGGCAAATTCGGCAGCCAATTTGCTGATAACCGCTTTTTGTTCGGCATCCGCCTTATCGGAGCGCTCCATGGCTTTAGCGACTATCATTGCCATTTCATAACGGGTAATAGTGCGTTCTCCATTAAACACATTGGTACTTGAACCCTCAATGATGCCAGCCTTAACTAACTTATCAACGGCACCATAGGACCAATGATTCGCAGGAACGTCGGAAAATGGTCCCGCAAATGCCGTTCCCGTTATCGCCAGCAAAAAAACAAGCATTAATACGGCAATCAGACTCTTTTTCATCAATATCCTCCTCACAATTTGCAAAATTAGAGTATCCCTGTTTCCTCCAAAATTTTGTCTTTCTGTAAACCTCTCCTCAGCTGCAACTGCTCTCTTTCTGGCATCCCCCCCTTAACTCAGTCACCCAATATTGAGTTTCCTACTAGTCCAACTTAGGCGCACGCAGAATCGGGGTAATAATCGCACCAAGTAAACACGTTGCCGCAATAATTATAATGGGAATGGTATAACTTCCAGTAAATTTAAGGGCCATCCCGCTCACAATAACACTAACCGACGAAGCAAGATTACCTACGCCAAACCAAATTCCTTGGGTTCTTCCTGCTATACTGGCAGGATAGTTATTTGCGATAAAGACAAAAGTTGTAGGAAAAATCATCGATTGGGCAAATCCGATAATTACTACACATCCCAATAGAAAATTCGGATTTTCATGTACTAGAGGAGTCATCATCACCAGAGTGGAAACGAAAGTAATAACAAATGCCGTTGAAATCAAGCCTCTATTATTACCTCTAAAAATCTTTTCCAAGATGAAGCCAACCACAATTGCCCCAATAACGTACGCCAATTGTTTTACCGCCATATACTTTCCTGCTACCGCCATTCCCAATCCCAGACCAATAGGCGGATCGATAGACATGAAGCCAGGTACCAAATCGTTGTAACCCATAACTGTCCAGGCTGTACTACAGCAAATGATAACTCCCACCCAGAATACTCCCCGTCTTAAAGCCCGTCTGAAGAGATGATCATCTTCCGGATTGACTGTTTGATCTTGAACTACAGCAACCGGTGCCTTCGGGCCAACTAATACAAGAATCGATATAAGCAAACTCACTACACAAGTCACAGCCATCCAAGCTATTGTACTTTGCCAATCTCCGGTTATTTTAAGTAGCATCGGCACAAGAAGTACGCCTACTGCAATCCCCAGTGATATTGATGCCCCGCGGAAACCCATCACATATGCTCTTTGCTTGGGAGGAAACCATTGGATAGCAATCGGAATAGCCGTAGCAAAAATCGGGCCGACCCCAATAGCTTGAAGTATCCTTAGCACCAGCCCGGCCTCAAAATTCGTTCCGATAAATGGCCAAGGAATAGTAGAAACGAGCATTACAATACTGCTCCATAGTAAGACACGACCATACCCAAACCTGTCACAAAGAAATCCACCGGCAATGCAAGAAAAAGCACTAACGAAATTAAATATGCCCATATAGCCCGCCGTCACACTGCCGATATGGATTCCCATGTGTTTTGCAATAACGCCCACCATGGGTGCAGGCGAAATCATGAGAACCGACGTGGTCGCAGTTAAGAAACACAAGACAAAAAGTACAAACCAGCGAAACATAGGATATGAAGTATTGTCATTCATTAACGTAATTCTCCCTTCCGTTACATAAAAATTAGCATTCTCTTAAGTCGTTGATTCAAAATTGGCAATTTTCCAAATTTCTTTATTGTTACTAATAAGCGTCAATTCAGCATTCTCGATGTAGAACTGCTATTATATCGAAATAATCCCATCAGTTTTTAGATCTCTACTAACAAATTAATCAATCCCCTTCACCCTATAGTCCCTATACTTCCCAATACCAGACTTGACTTTCTCAATATTTTTCAAAAAATCTTGAGTATTATGTCTAATCTCGTGATAATGGTCCTTTCTACCTTCCGCACCCAAACGGTACGTTCTTAAACTTTTTTCATCAACAACAAAGATGGCTTCATTTCCTTGAATTTGTAGCGTCCCTCCTGCCGCACACACGGCACATTCTACCGGATATTGTTCCCCATCCCAGCGCCGTCCCCCCTTAAGCAACAAATTGGAGTGACATATTGGGCACCAGCCCTTTTCTTCCCCTAGCCATTCTACCTCTTCCCATGGAGTCTTCATGGACTGAACAAGATTCTGTCCCATTTTTCTAGCGCGCGCTAATAGCTTGTCCTTAGTTACTGCATGCCCTGGTCGACATATTCCATACGCCAGTAATTGATCCACAATTTTAGTTGACTGCGCCAAAGTAGAACTATATAGGAATGGTAACGCCATGGACATCCAGGTCTGTGTCGACCCTCCAACCGCTATAATTCCAGCGACTCGCTGCGGAAGTTTATCGATAATTTTTGCTTCCAAAAGAAAGGCGGGTACATATGCAATAAGTCTATCGACGAATACCTTGTATATGCCAGCTGGTTGTAACATATAAGTCGGAATAGCTACAAGTAACGCATCTGTTGTAAGCACTGCCTGCATTACCTTATCCATATCATCTTGGCCGTTATGAATACATTCCGGTTTTTTCCCATTGGTAACCTTCATTACGCAACTCTCGCAACCGGTACAAGGTTTAATATGGAAATCATGAAGATTTATCATTTGAACCTCAGCCCCAAGCTCCTCCGCCGCCATGAGCGCTTCCTTAGCAAGAATTTCAGTATTTCCCAGCTTTCTGCCCGCCGTGATAGCTAAAATTTTCGTATTAATCCCCCCCTCTTCTTGTACCAATCCTGAATTTAGGGTATAAGAAATACACCTCAGTTAGAATATTTTTTCAAAAACTGTGGTCCCAGCTCTTTTTTTCACTATCCCCGGTCACTTATGCCTAGCATAACTAAGCAACAGTAATCAATCCGTTTGAATAAATTCTATTAAATTCCCCGTATTGTCCCGAATAAAAAGTACCTTATTATTATTAACCCCGAAAACCGCTGTTGCAAAATCAACTTTTTTTTCACTTAAATCCTTAAACAAAGCATCCATATCTTTTACAAGAAACGCGATATGCTTTGTGCCGTTTGTCTTAATATCTTCATTTGGGATACGTCGTTCCTCAGGTAGCGGGATAACCTCATCCGGCCGGAAGAGTTCAACACTGAAATCTCCAAGCCGTAAAAAAGCAACTTTTGATTTTAATGGTGCCATGTATGTGCTGCGTTCTAATTGGAAGCCCAAAACATTCTGGTACCATTGAATAGAAGTTTCCATATCAGATACACTGACACCCATATGCAGCGGTTTTAATTTAATGTTTGCGTCTGAATGCCCCATTGGTGCGTTTCACCCCACGTTGACTGTTACATATATGCAGTCGGTTTATTCTGAAAAATCGCACTAAATAAATTATAAATAGATTCTTTTCTCCGCAATAAAGTCATTATTAGGTTGTTCCAATAAAAAAGTAGATATAAAATCTTCTCCAAGTTTCAGAAAAGGAAACTTATTAGTCTCTGCCCATTCAGGAATGGTATAAACCGGAGGATTTGTTATGACAAAATTACGCCAATCTTCAAATGTCTCAAACCACATTTCGGAGATCCGGTCCCATTGCAAATCTTTTCCCCCTTTAAGAAAGGGTTTATCGCAATCGCGCCATACTCCCGGCAAACCGCCCAATCCAACTATAGTCTTGCTGGAAAAGAACCGATACATTTTTTCATGTTGGCAAGCTTCTTTAGCAAAGGTATTAACGTACCATTCTTCTGCTTTTTCTTTATTAACACCCTCAGGATACCGGATAAACTGTACCCATCGTAGAACGTATTTTTCATTACTTAACAATTGATCGCCCTTAAAATCATCGCTGCACTGACCCGGTATAAAAGTACTGGCAACTCGTTTTAACCAATACGGAGGGGGAGTAAAAGCATACTCACCCTTAGCCCCTCTCTCTGGAAGATCCCGCCAGTAAATTTGCGTAAATCTCCAGTTAAACCAGCCATATTCTTGCGCTTCCTTAGGCGTCTGAACCGGCAGCCAGCTCTCATAACGCTGTATCCATGGTCCATAGCGCCGGGCAATTTCCGCCGAATGATGTTTATAGTACCATCGCTCCATGGGTGCTATATTGGAACCATCAATAACATGCATCACAATACTTTTTATCACCGTACTCCCCCTCACCACCAAGCTCTTGCAATTATTTGGGCATTTCCGCATACCTAAAGCCGCTAGCTGTTTTTTCTACTTTAAACGAATGATACGGATTAAACTTGGGATCTTTAACCGCACTCCACAGCGTATACAAGGAAGCCAAGAAATCCTGGAAATATCCAATTTCTTCTTTCGCATGTTGTGCCCATAAAAGCCCTATTCTCTTTTCTTCCTCGACCGTCTCACCCCTAAACGAGATAGCCGTGGTTATACCTTTTACGCCCTTGTCCGTGCCCTGCCACTGATGAATTCTATATGACTGCACGGGGTCATCGTCTTTTTCTCCCGGCAAACCTTCACCAATGCACGAGACTAAACATACGTGATCATACACTATAAGATCAGAACATTTTTTATCCATTGTTGCAACATCGTCATAACGCAAACGCGGTGCTTTAAAACTACCATCCGCCCGAGTTTGCGGAGCAGAATGGATGGCTCCCAACACTTTTTCCGGCGTCGGCGGAACCTCAAAACAAAAATCTTTGTGTTGCAGTGGATGCCACAGGTTGTAGTCTTTATCCATGTTGCACCAATGCCAATCCAGCATTGCAGGCGCAACTCCTATAAGTTCCCAATCAATATGAGTCCATCCATTTTTATCTTGCCTTACTTTATACATAAAAGCACCCCATCCCTTACCGTGTTGTTATATAACCTTGAAACTGATTAAAATGATCCGACTCCGGCCGGTCAAGCAAGAAAATACTTGTGAAATCCACATAGGGCTCGAGATACGGAAAAACTCCATATTTTGCCCACGATGGTTTTTCAAACTTATCCGCATTGCTAACAATAGCCTCATACCATTTTTTGCTATTATCAAACCAAATCTCAGCCACCCGATCCCATGGCCCATTAATAAATCCATTATTGAGCACTTGACTGGTTATAAATCGATTTACTTGAGGTAATTCGGCGATTTGAGGAGCGAGTTTGTTCATAAACCACTCATCACCTTCTTTGCGCTCAACCCCCTCAGGATATTTCAGAACAATAAGCCACCGGTAATTTGGCCCGTCAGCGATAGTTCTTATACTGCCTTTAAAATCTTTTTCCCAAAAGAGAGGAGCCGCAATATATACAATAGGATGATATCCTTCTCTTGTTCCCTGCCAGTTAGTATTTCTCAGTTCATTTGAAGGCGGCTGCCGGGTGATTTCCAAAAATTCAGGACTGAATCTTTCACCAAAGGCGTTAATTCTCCCCTCCGGGCCCCAATACTTACTTGGATTTATCAACCAGTGGTGCTCAGTCATAATCCAGTTATATGTACCATAGTCTTCACCACTCGGCGGCACTGGTAAAGCCCGGTAAGTACAGTAGCTTGAACAATAAGGTTTTAGTTTTGAGATGCTATCTTCCACATGTACTTTATACAACCATCGATAGGCTGCAGGAAGATCACTGTCATCTCGTACACAATTCATAATATAACTCCTAAAAGGAGCATCTGAACCTATAGCCATGTTTTCCATCCTTTCTATTTATTAAAGTTGCACTACTATAGCATTATTAAATGCAAAGATAGACCAAATTAATTGTGTATTTTTACAAATGATATTTTTGTAATTATTAATAAAATTTTGTCTATTTGTGCAATTCTTCTCTTGATGATATAATCATATCATCTAAAATATACGATTACATTAGGCAAACCTATAAACATAGTTACTAAGTCTATAAAAAGAATTGTGCAAGCGCACATACCTAATCGGAGGCGGATAGAAATGTCAGCTACAAAAATGGAGCCTGCTGCAATCTCACCTGCTGCGAATAGCGAAATAACCGAAGAATTATTAGAATCACTCTATTCAGGCGGTTTAGATGCCATTTTGGAAACGGCATATTCCGTATTAGGCAACCCCGTCTTCATAAGAGACGTTTCTCATAAATTACTAGGCATTACCAAAAACATAATTATCGATCACCCTTTTATTCGTGAACTGATAGAAACAGGTTCTTTTGATGAAACAACCGTAAAAAAAATGAAACAATTTAACCGGTTTAACGCTGCCCAACTGCATGGCACATCTTGTGCCCCTGTTCTGATAAACTTCGAAACCGATAAACCCAATCTTATCACCGGCCCCGTTCTAATTGGCAATACAGTAGTCGCTTTTGTATCGGTGGTAGAACATTGCCGCCCCTTTGTAAAAGACGACTTTGCAATTATCGCTAAACTTTGCAAAGTCGTTTCCATTCAACTTCAAAAGAGTAATACTTTCACCATGAGCGGCGGAACACAGCACGAATACTTTCTTCTTGATTTATTAGAAAAAAACTCTAAAACGAGCCAAAATCAACTATTTATTGAACAGCGCTTGAAAAATCTTAGTATTAAATTAAAAAGCAACCTATTTGTAGTTGCCTTTCGCGTCGAAAAAAATTTAAAATCAGAAACCGAATTACAGACCATCGCCAAGGAACTTCGCCAATTATTAATCGGATCTATAACTGCGGTATACTGCAATCATATCATTATGCTCATGAGCTCTGATACCTCTCAGCCGCTAAGCCCGTTCCAAAAAACTTCCCTTGATGGTTTTTTGGAAATCAACAGTATTATTGCTGCTTTTAGCCAATGCTTTACGGATATCACCAAAACATATAAATACTACATTCAAGCAGTTGAATCCATAGAAATCGGAAAAAATATCAAAGTTGATGAACGTCTCTTTTTTTCAGAAGAATTATTAGTTTACTATATATTTCGTTTAGGCGACAAAGCCATAGATTTAACCGACTATATCCATCCCACTATGCTCAGACTGCGCGATTATGATAACGACAATAATACGGAACTATTTAAAACCTTATATTATTATATAACCCACTTAAAAAATGCGGCTCATACCCTAGAACATCTGCATATCCATCGGAATACGTTACTGTACCGCCTGCACAAAATCGAAGAGATTATGGAAATTGATTTAAATAATAGCGAAGTAGGGTTTCATATTCTAATTTCCTTTAAAATTTTAGAATATTCGGCACGTGAAACAGGTAGAGAAATCTGCTTCCGTTAATTTTTTAGTATAAAACAACAATCCTATAAATGCGGACTATCATTTGAGATTCTGCGGCAAATTTGGCGTAAATCATCCTTCTACTTAAAATGGCTTTTCTTGCAATCCTGTCCCATATTAAATAATCACTCACACTTTACAACCTTGTCGTAAAGTGTGAGTGATCTTCTTTTATCCTCTAACCCCCCCCGGCTAACTTGGATTTTTTAATACATGAAGCAACCTGATTGAGTACTTTTAAAAAAATGCAAAATGCTACCCTAACCGGTCTGCTAAGGCATCCTCGTACAAATCCTGCAGCCATTTCTTCTCAGTCCGGGCAGTTTCAATCATACCCTTATAAATAAATTGTATCGCACGTGAAGTATGGGGTGATAATTCACCCAGTGCCTTCTCAATAACCTCTATTTTTTTCTCGGCATATTTAATTTTTATATGGATCACTTCCGCTATTTTTTTACTGTCACCATACCGTGCAAAAATGAGCCCGGTATAGAGAGGATCATACTGTTGTTCCTCTTTGCTCATTTGTTGTATCAGTAAGTCTTCAAACTCTTTCTTACCGGCCTCAGAAATTTTGTAGATAGTTTTATCGGGACGTTTTTCTTCCTTAATTACTTGGGATACTTCAATAAAGCCAGCCTCTTTTAATTGATCAACCGCATAATATAGCGATCCTTTATAAAAGCTTACAAATTTATCTATCTTCCTCATTTTCATTATATGCTGCATTTCATAAGGGTGTTTTTCTCCGCCCATTAACAAACCTAATATTATCAGTTTTACAGACATTAATTTTTCAGCCAACTATTTTTCAACTCCTATCCGTATTTCAAAGCAACTATTTTTATTATATTACATTCTCTGTTGATTTTCTAAGAAGCTTTGACAAAAAGACGGTTATATGAGTCGCGACTGTTGTTTAACCGTTTCATTTTCCACAGCCGTTTTGCTTAAAAACAGGCCTAACGGAACAATCATCAAAACAATAATGGCAGGCACAATGATTGCATCATTAACGCTGGAGATATAGGCCTTTTGCTGCATAATGGAGCTTAATAGCCCTTCGGCGCAATAGCGCGATACAACGGAAGAAGAGGAAACGCCATGATGAATTACCATACTTTGCAGATTCTTAATGGCAATTACTGTAGTACTGGAAGACCAATTTAAGGTTTCCGACAGCCAAGCTTTATGATACACCTGCCGATGCATCATGACATAAGTAATTAAGGTAATGCCAAACGAACCGGCAATCTGGCGAACTACATTGTTAATGGCCGAAGCCCTGGCGGCCAGCCGTTTGGGAATGGTATTTATTCCAGCGGTAGATACCGGCATCATAGCCAACCCCAAACCAATTGCCCGCTTCACCAATATCCACTGCAGATCGGTAAAGCTAGTATTAGAGGCCAAAGTATGCAATTGGTAACTGTAATAGCCGGCAATACCAAATCCGAAGACGCAAAGCGGTGCCGCACCAAATTTATCGAATAGCCGTCCGCTAATCGGCATCATCAAGGCAATTGCTATAGCACTGGGCATCGTGACCTGCCCTGACTGGAATGCTGTCAACCCTCGAATGTTCTGCGAATAGATTGGCAGCAAAAAAGTAATAGAATACATCGCTATATTTGATAAAGAAACCGAAAGTAGACTGATACAATAGGTTCGATTCTTAAAAAGGGCAAGATCAATTAAGGGATCGGAGGTAGTATTTTCCCATAACACAAAAAGAATAAATGTGCTGACAGAAAAAATAAGCAAGCTAATAATATAGAAAGAAGTCCAGCCTTCACTTTGCCCTTTACTTAAAGCCAGCAATAAAGCAAAACAGGCAGAAGCGATAAGGATAAACCCTAATACATCTAATTTTAACCCAGCCTTCTGAGGCGTTTCCCTTAGCACTACCCCTCCTAATACAATAGCAAGTAAGCCAATCGGTATATTTATTGTGAATATCCACTGCCACCCCATATGAACAACAAGATACCCGCCTAGAGTAGGCCCCATGCTAGGTGCCCCCATAGCCGATATCCCCCATATCCCCATCGCCATGCCCATTTTTTCACGCGGCACAATAATTCGAATCATACTCATACTTACCGGCATCAGCATACCTCCGCCGATAGCCTGGATAACTCTGGCAAATACTAAAAAACTATTACTTGTGGCCATAGCGCATACCGCAGAGCCAATTATAAAAATGGCCAGCGATATAATGTAAATCTTTTTATTTCCAAATCGGTCGCACAGATAACCAGTTACCGGTATTATCACCCCCGACGTTAACATATACGCAGTGACTACCCATTCAACAGAATCGGCATTACCGCCAAAACTTGCCCGCATAGTTGGTAACGCAGTATTGACAATACTTGTATCTAAAATAGCCATAAAACAACCCAAAATCAAAGTCATAACTTCCGGCCAGGGGATTTTTTCATCATTTTTTTGCTCTTTCATTCTCTTCACCTTGTAACATCAATTTTTGCCGTAACATTCATCCCCGGAATTAATTGATAGCCCTGATAATCATTAATACTAATTTTAACGGGTATTCGCTGAACAACTTTTGTGAAATTATCCCCAGTATTTTGTGATGGTAACAACGAAAAGGTCGAGACTGTAGCTTTGGTCGTAGAAATAACCTGTCCGGTGAACTCTACCCCGGGAAAAGCATCAACAGTAACCATAACGGTTTGTTTGGGTTTTATTTTTACCAAATCGGTTTCTTCTACTTCTGCCGTGACATACAGGTTTTTCAAATCAGCTATCATCAGAATAGGATAGCCGGGCGTTCCGATTTCGCCGACATTACCACTCTTATTTATTACCGTTCCGTTAATCGGTGATTTAGTAATCGCCAAATCATTGTTTGCCCCTGTAGAAAGGCTTAAATCTGTTTGGCGAATAATGTTTTGTCCTTCCCTCACCAGGTCTCCTTCTTGTACATAGATATCCGTAATCTTCCCGCTTATTTGTGTACTAACACTTACAATCGTGCCATCAATATGTGCATCATCGGTGATAACATAATGAGTTTGCATGTACCAATAATACAAACCAACTCCTATCATAATCAGCATCATAATGGTTGAGACAACTATTATTAGCTTTTTTTTCTTATTATCCATTTTATCTTTTTACTCCCTTTATATCGGTATAGAAAGATTACTAACGTACTGTGACGTGCATTCCGTCTTTCAACATTTCCTGCTGAGAAGTAACAACGTCTTGCCCGTCTTCAAGCCCTTCTTCGACTATAACCTTAATGGTATCCGCCGCTCCCAACAATACCCCTTGGCGAAAAGCGGCACCATCCTTGACAATCCAAACGTAATCTTTCCCTTGCTCTCTGATAATGGCTGTTTTGGGAACTGCTACTTTTGTCCCCGTTTTTCCCTTCCACGCAATTTCCGCAAACATACCCGGCTTCAACGTATGATCAGGATTATCAATCAAGACTTTAACCAAGTAAGTTTTCGAAGTAGAACCACTTGCCAGTGCAATGTTAGTTACCGTTCCGGTAACTAACCTATTTGCTACTGCGCCAATTTTAACTGGAACCTGCGTTCCTATTGTTATCTGATTAATTTTTTCTTCTTCTATAGATGCCATTAAGAACACTTTATCCATATTCACAACAGATAACAAAGTGACTTGAGGGCTGGCCATTTCGCCTACGTTTACATTTTTTGCAACAATTATACCGCTTATAGGAGAAACAATAATACTATTTTGATAGTTAGCCAACGCCAACTGTAAACTGGCTTCCGCCTGCCTTACTTGCGCGGCGGCACCATTCATCGCTGTTTCTTTTGCCTTAGCAAAAGGAAGAGCATATTTATTTTCAAAATCAGCCTGAGCCAGAGCTCCCTGCTGCACTAAAACCTTATACCGTTCAAAGTTTTGCCGCTGTACATCATAGTCAATTCGTGCCGTTTCCAGTGATGAACGGGCTGTTTCTACATTTGCCCTCGCCTGGGCTACGTTGGCTGCCAAATCATTAGCTTCCAGTGTTAACAGCTCATCGCCGGCTTTTACTTCACTCCCAATATCCACATAAATCATCGCTGTTTTACCGGTTACTTTAGAAACAATATTCGCTGATTCTGCCGCTTCCAACTTACCACTAAAATTGCTTCCGCTACTATTTTCGATCTTTTCTGCTTTTACCGTATGAACCGTAATTCCCTCTTGTCTTAGGAACAACGATACAATGATTCCCGTGCCTAATAGAAGGATAACCACACCCACGATTACTGCCATACGGTATTTATGAATCATCACTGCCTTCACCCTCATTTGTTTCAATTTAACTATTTAAATTTTAATACTAAATTTGTAATATGTCTAGCATTATTTAATATAATCCTTCGATGATAGCCTACATAACCAGTCTTGACCGGCCCTCGGAGGGCAGCGCGTTAAAGCCACCTAATTCCTGGCCAACCTAACCTAAAACGGAGATGCTACAAGACATAAGCCTTGCAGCATCTCCGTTTAATTTAATCCAATTTGTTTGTCCAACCTTGAAGGAAATAAAGGTAATCTGTTGTATAAATATAGTAGTCTTTTTTTCTTCGTAAAGTCCAAGGCTTTTTCAACGTTTAAAAAAGCAAGAATTAAAAGAATACTCTATGTTTGCATTAGTTATTCTTGAATTGGGAGCGTGAATGATGCAAAGAAAAGTAACACTTCCGTTGTCTGATGCACCTATAAATTCTATTCTGGCAGAAGACATTATTGATCACTATAATCAAACGCTGCTTGCTGTTGGAACAATCTTATCCCCCGAATCTATTAACTTGCTTAAAAACCATAACATCCAAAAAGTAACCTTATTTCAGGAAACACGCCCCAAAACTACCGCCTCTTCGGAAATGATTACAAGTTCGAATTTTAATCAAGAACTTACAGACGTTCTTGGAAATGAAGTATTAGTAATTTTTAACGCTTCCAAAGATATTGAAATCAAAAATGACAAAATTACCAATATTATCCGAAAGGTAATCGACTCACTAAGTCACAAGAAGCCGCTACTTCATTTGATTGATACGAACGATCAACAGGACGAGCTAGCTCAACACCATGTTAATGTCAGCCTCTTTGCCTTAACAATCGGTCTTGCCATGGGGATTCCACGCGATGACCTTTGCATCTTAGGTGTAGGCTCTTTGCTTCATGATATCGGAAAAACCCAAGTATCATTGAAAAGCCTTAACAAACCCCCAAAATTAACCGTCAGTGAGTATGCAAACAGCAAAGACCACGTTTCATTCGGCTACAATATATTGAAACAAAACCTTGAGCTTGACTATCGAATACCATTAATGGCATTACAGCATCATGAACGTTGCAATGGGCATGGTTATCCGTGGGGAATTACCGAAAGCCAGATTGATCCGTTAGCCCAAATTCTCGCTATTGCGGACGTTTATGAATCCCTTACTTCCAATCGATCCTACCGCACTCGGTATTCTGCCGAAAAAGCAATAAAACTAATAAACAACAGCACTGGCCCTTTTAACAAAGAAGTGCTTCGTGTTTTTAACAACATTGTCGTTCCATACAACATAGGTGAAGACGTTCAGCTGAGTAACGGTCTAACCGGCAAAGTTATCGGATTAAACAGCGCTAATTTACGCAAGCCCAAAGTATTTACCAGTGAAGGTAAGTATAATTTAATAAACGAACCTAAAATCAATATTGTTTCTACAATAACTTAGTAACCTCTTAATACCAAAGAATGCTACTCTCCAAAATTATAAAAGCGTCCTACAGGACGCTACTATAATTTATCCTTGCATATGAGTTAACATATTCAATAAGATTGGTCTCCAATATTGGGCATCAGCATCAGTAAACGAAGCCCCCAGCATTACTGTGTCGTCAGTCTTAAAAATATAAAGTTCGAAACTACTTATTACCCCCGTTTCCGGGTACGCAAGTTTCATACTTCCTGTGAAAATTTTGCTTCCCCCAATGCTCACCATTCTACCTTGTTCCGTCTCCAGTTTGATAACATCCCCCGATACATTCAAACTTCGGTTTATTATTCGCGTGCATAGATCTGTATTATTAATATCAATACCTGGGATCTTCTTTACACTTAAGATTGTTGCCCCTCGCCATATGGTATTATCATGTACTCGTAAAGTATATACCATAGAACCGCTTTTCATTTGGTGCTCTGAGACTTCAATATTTTCCGGCACGACAAAAGTACCAATTTCGGGAAAAGTAATACTGTTAGCAAAAACAACTGAGTTAGAAAGTATCAGGAAACTGAAAACTAATAGAATTAAATGAAATTGCTTAGTCAAAATCAGCCTCTCCTTTGCCCAATTTTTATACTTGTTCGGTAATAACATTAGTTTTCCTGCTTCTTTATATTTCCAGCCTCAAAAACAAGGTCCATATACTTGGCCTTGTTTTTTATCTCCTTTAAAAGTAACATTGAATATTTTTTCTGTTGATAACTGTGTCAATAAAATGTTAATAACTTATTGGTAAGTATCCATGCCTCTGGATAACCTGTTGATAAGTCACATAGCATTTCTTCCTCTGGAAAAACTTGCCCGTTCCGCGACTAATCCGAATTATGAGGAAAGCCAGGATTTTACACCAATGCTGTGCACCCCGTCAAGAGGACAGTGAAAAAAATAAGGATTTTGGAATGCTACCTGTAACAAAATGGCAGGTAGCATTTTTATGCGACTTTCGCATACCGCTCATGGAACTCCATTGGCGACATG
>Ga0316604_10000496_pt1 | contig 47217 bp, 44 predicted proteins | sample OWC_soil_day20_C_FD_207650 | JGI IMG/M metagenome (GOLD analysis project Ga0316604, IMG submission 207650) | Wetland soil microbial communities from Old Woman Creek delta, Ohio, United States - OWC_soil_day20_CT | ecosystem: Environmental > Terrestrial > Soil > Wetlands | place: USA: Ohio...
TGCGAGGCTTGGGGGCTGAAGAGATCGAACATATTTTGTCCGAGCAAGGGGAAGTCCTGATTCGCGATGATCTGTCGAATCACGAATACCATTTCAGCGCAAAGGAAGCACGCGCGCTCTTTGGCCCTGACGCGCCAACGCTTCACTAAAAGGCAAGGATCGGGGCGAGTCCTTCTACTTGATCTCGCGTAGCTCTACCGGCGTATCGTCATGATCTCCGTGAGGGTGGCGTTCATAAGCCTTCACGTAGACTTGATTGGATTGCTTGATCAAGCGCTGGGGAGAAGCGGCATTGCGCGTCCGGGTATCCTCGCAGAAATGCGCGAGAGCACGGCGCAGGCATGAAACCAGTGATTGGTCCAGCACAAACCCCTGCTCTTCCAGATAAGTCTCAAGTTCTCGCAAGGTATGGTGCGAAAGCTCATAGCGCAGGCTTAGAGTCTCTGGACGCTGCCCTGCTTCGGCTCGCAGGAAAGCCAGTTGTTGCAGAAGCGGTAAAGCACGTTCTGCCTGTCCAGCGGGGTTCGACGCGAAACTCATTTCGTAATCACAGTGAGCTTCATCCAGTGCGTTATCACGCTGGTGATTACGCCCAGCCAGTTTATATGCCGTTTCACGACGCATCATGCTGACCTCCCTACGCACTTGAAGAGACTCCTCACATCCGGCTGGAGCAAGGAGCCTATGCCCGAATTCTAGATCACGGAACAGATGCTCCGGTAACCGGTGCGCTTTGCTCAACAGGTTTGCGGACGGCAACTGGCAAGCCTTTGAGCAGATTCAGGGCTTGTTCGAACTGTAGATCGCCCTTGCCCGCCAATTCGAAGCGCGGCAAATCTCCGACGTTTTCTTCCGTTGCCCGCGGTTTTGTGGCTTTGGGTGAGGCAGCAGAAGCGGTAGCAAGCGGAGCAGACTGCTCGTTCGGGTTGGCAAGATGGCGGTTCAGATCCGCCTCGCGCATGAACGGCTCGAAAGATCCGTTCGGCGTTTCATCCACCACGAAATCCGGGTCAATGCCCTTGGCCTGGATAGAGCGCCCATTCGGAGTGAAGTACTTTGCCACGGTCAGTTTGACGCCAGACTTGCCTGGCACGATTGGAATGACCGACTGGACCGATCCTTTTCCGAAACTGCGGATGCCTAGCAACTTGGCTCGTTTGTAATCCTGCAGCGCGCCTGCGACGATCTCAGATGCCGAAGCAGAGCCTCCATTCAGGATCACGACCATCGGTAGTGTCTTGAAAATCTTGGGCAAGTTCTTGAGTTGATCGGCAGCATCGCGGGAATAATCGTCGGGGATGGCCAAATATTTACGCTTCGCGTCCGGGGTACGCCCTTCGGAATACACAACCAGACTCTTCTGGGGCAGGAAAGCAGCAGACACCCCGACGGCCGAATCGATCAGGCCCCCCGGATTGTTACGCAGATCCAGAATCAGGCCTTTCAGCGCAGTTTCCTTGCTCAACTGTTCAAGATGCCGGGCCAGATCGGCAGTCGTCTGTTCCTGGAATTGCGTAATCCGCACATAGCCATAACCTGGCTCAACAAGTTTGGATTTGACGCTACGAACCTTGATGACTTCCCGAGTGAGTTTGAGCACGATCGGGCGGCTTTCACCCTTGCGGAAAATGTTCAGGGTGACCTGCGTCTTCGGCGCGCCACGCATCAATTTCACCGCTTCACTGATGCTCAAGCCCTTCACCGAGGTTTCGTCGATCTTGAAGATCAAATCGCCAGACTTCACGCCGGCACGGAAAGCCGGGGTGTCTTCAATCGGGCTGACGACTTTGACCAGACCATCTTCCATGGTCACTTCAATACCAAGACCACCGAATTCGCCCTTGATGGAGACCTGCAGATCCTTGTAGGCCTCTTCGTCCAGATAAGTTGAATGCGGATCAAGGCCGGCCACCATGCCGCTGATGGCGTCATTGATGAGTTTCTTGTCTTCAACCGGCTCAACGTAAAACTGTTTGATTGCGTTGAATACGTCAGCCAGATTGCGAACCTCTTCTACCGGCAACTGACCAGCCGAAGTATCGCGATTGGCGTTGGCCGCGTAATGCAGACTGATCAGGATGCCCAAACACACACCACTCAGAATCAGTCCAACCTGCTTCAGTCTGCTCATTACTTCTCCAGAAAATCTACTGTTTTGCTCCGACCCAGCGCGCAGGGTCTTGCGGCTGGCCACGATGCCTGATTTCAAAGTATAAACCGGATTCATCCAAGCCACCGCTGACGCCCACACTGGCGATCACATCGCCAGTTTTCACGTCATCTCCCGGAGTCTTGAAGACAGCTTCGTTGTTGCCATACACCGTCATGTAGCCATCGCCATGGTCGATGATGACCAAGTTGCCAAAACCACGCAACCAATCGGCAAAGACGACCTTCCCTGCCGCCACGGCATGGATCTCGGCGCCGTTACTGGCATGGATGAATACTCCTCGCCAATTGGTGGCGCCTTCAGCGCGGGGTGCGCCAAAACGACCGACGATTTCACCTTTCACTGGCCAGCGCAGCGCCCCCTTTCGCTGACCAAAAGCCATTTCGGAGGCTTCCGTGGTGGCAATCACATCGGCCTTACCCGTAACCGGCTCGGATTTACCTGATGCAATGGAGGTTGAAGATGGTGCTGGGCGTGCTGGTTTGGGAGGCAAATTGCGGGTGATCCGTTCCAGACCCTTGATGAGTTTTTCCATGCGCGCTTCATCGCGCTGCAGATTGGCCATTTGCTTGCGCTGGCTGCGTAGCTGGCTGGAAATCTGATTGAGAATTTCGCGTTGTTTCTTACGTTCAACCAGCAAGGCTGCCTGCTCTTTGCGCTGTGCCTCTTCCAGTGCAGCAAGTTCGGCACGCCGAGTTTCCGCTGCAGCAAGAACGCCGCGCAAGGACTCCATTGCGTTGCGTGCCCGGTCTATGGCCACAATCCTCTGACGCGCAATCTGTTCCAGGTAGTACGCATCCCGAGATACCTGATTCGGGTTGTCTCCGCTCAGGAAACGCCGGGTCCCTGCCTGACCACCTTCTACGTAGGTCCGGAATAGAGCATCCCCCAGTTGCTTGCGTAGCACTGCGATTTCGTTTTCGAGTGCCAGCCGCTGCTCATTGAGCACTTCTACATCGGCTTCGGCCGCATCTCGAGAACGGGATATTTCTCGCAAACGTCGCTGTACAGCCGAAATGCCCTTGTCAGACGCAGCCAATTCGTCAGCTGCTTCGCCATGACTTTCTTCATTGCGGGCTATCTCGTCCTGCACACTGCGAATCTGTTCGCGCAGCGCCGACAATTCGCTGCGTTTGCTATCGGCCGGTGCTGCATGTAGCTCGGCCGATAGCAGGCAGGCTCCTGCAAGAAGCAGAGCAAGAGCTGCCTTTACCCGCATCAGGCTTTAGCCTTGCCCTGATTCGCCACGGCATTCATGGCCGCTGCGATCACTTCCGGATCCGCCAGGTAGTAGCTCTTGATCGGCTTCAGATCTGCATCCAATTCGTAAACCAAGGGCTGGGCGGTCGGAATGTTGAGCTTGAGAATGGCGTCTTCGCTCATGTTGTCCAGATATTTGACCAGCGCACGCAAGCTGTTGCCGTGAGCAGCGATGACTACACGCTTGCCGGTCTTGACTACCGGGGCAATGGTTTCCAGCCAGTACGGCACAAAACGCGCAACGGTATCCTTCAGACACTCGGTACGCGGGAACTCGCCCGGCTTCATGTCGGCGTAACGTGGCGCTCTGTCTTCCATGCGCGGATCGTCCAGATCCAGTGCAGGCGGCGGAACATCGTAAGAACGACGCCAGACCAAGACCTGCTCTTCACCGAATTTGGCGGCTGTTTCGGACTTGTTCAGTCCCTGCAATGCGCCATAGTGGCGTTCATTCAGGCGCCAGCTGTGTTCAACCGGGATCCACAATTGATCCATTTCCTCAAGCACCACATTCAGGGTCTTGTTGGCACGTTTGAGCATCGAGGTGTAAGCCACATCGAATTCAAAACCCTTTTCTTTCAGCAGTTTGCCTGCTGTTACCGCTTCTTCAACACCACGCGGGGTCAGATCCACATCGGTCCAGCCTGTGAAACGGTTTTCGAGGTTCCAGGTGGATTCACCGTGGCGCATCAACACAATCTTGTACATGACGTAAGCCTATTTAGAGGAGAAGAAATCTGGTTTGCAAAGATTGCTTCGACGGCGGTGAAGCGCTTGTCGCAGCAAAAGTGTTATTGTATCGGATCAAGCACGCAGCCCGTGCGTCCCGCGCGCCCTTTCGGCGCCCTTTTTGATCCGGTTCGCTCTCCGAACCGATTTGCTGAAGTGAAAACATGGATTTTGTTGCACAAAATATTTTCTTGATCACCATCGCCATTGTCAGTGGCGTAGCACTGTTTCTGCCTGTGCTGCGCGATGCGCGTGCTCTCAACACGGTGACGCCAGGACAAGCTGTCATGCTGCTGAACCGTCAGAATGCCTTGATTGTGGATGTCCGGGATGCTGGCGAGCTGGAGTCCGGCAAGATTGCGGATGCCCTGCATATTCCGCTGGCGGAGCTATCTGACCGGATGGGGGAATTGGGCAAGAACAAGTCGCGTCCGCTGGTTTTGGTTTGTGCCAGTGGATCCCGTTCCGGCAAAGGTGTGGCGCTTCTGCGCAAAGCCGGTTACGAGCAGGCATTCAATCTTGATGGCGGCATCAAAGCTTGGAAGGATGCAGGTCAACCCGTTGTAAGTGGCAAAAAAACATGAGCAGCAAAGTCCTGATGTATGCCACAGGCGTCTGCCCTTACTGTATCCGTGCCGAGCAACTGTTGCGGCGCAAGGGCGTTGCCGAGATCGAAAAGATCCGTATCGATCTGGATCCGGAGCAACGGGATCACATGATCGAAATCACCAATCGCCGCACCGTTCCCCAGATTTTCATTGGTGGCACCCACGTTGGGGGCTGCGATGAGTTGTACGCGCTGGATCACGAGGGCAAACTTGATGCCCTGCTTGCCAGTGAGTGAGTTCTTTTTCAATCCAACCGGATCTACGTAACATGGACCAGAACCAACAACCCGTTTTCAAAATTGAAAAACTCTACGTCAAGGATCTATCGCTGGAAGTGCCTAATGCACCGGCCATTTTCCTTGAACAGGCTTCGCCTTCCATCAATGTGGAACTCGGCACCCAAGCCAATGCAGTAGGTGATGGCTTCTTTGAAGTGACCATCTCCGTAACGGTTACCGCCAAAATCGAAGAAGGCGACAAGATTGTATTCCTTGTCGAGGCATCGCAAGCCGGGATTTTCCAGATCCGCAACATTGCCCAGGAAGAAATCGAACCGATTCTGATGATCGGTTGTGCCAACATCCTCTTCCCTTACGCTCGCGAAACCATTTCCGACGCGGTGACCCGGGCGGGCTTCCAGCCAGTCCTGCTTGCACCGGTAAACTTCGAAGGCATGTACGAAGCGCGCCAACAGGAATTGGCCGCTCAACAGCCCAAGATCGAAGTACCAATCCAGTAAGTCAGTACAGGTCAGGACACAATGACGCGCTTCATTTTCCTGCTTGCCGCACTCGCCCTTCCCGGATTGGCGAGTGCGCTGGATTACAAGTCGCTGAGTAGCAATGCAATTGTTTATGACGCAGGTTCTGTCAAAGCCCAGCCGCAGTTCATCCTGTTAAAGGGAACCCCGGTTGAGGTCATCGTCAGTGTGGATAAATGGATCAAAATCCGCGAACAGTCCGGGGGCTTGGGTTGGGTTGAACGCGCTGCACTGAGTGACACGCGTCAGGTCATTGTGACTACGGAAGCCGAAGTTCGCCTGCGTGCCGAAGAAAATGCTCCGCTCGTGTTCTCGGCGACGAAAGATGTCGTACTGGAAGTTCTTGAAAAGCCCACTGGTGCCTGGGTAAAGGTCAAACATAGGGACGGCCAGTCCGGTTACGTTCCCATCAAATCCGTCTGGGGAATCTGATGTCCCGTATTGCTGTACTCGGAGCGGGGGCTTGGGGCACCGCGCTCGCGAATTCCTATGCTGTTGCCGATCATGCTGTAGTGCTGTGGAGCATTGAAAGCGACCATATTGCTGAAATGTGCGCAGAGCGGCAAAACCGCCGTTATCTGCCAGGATTGGCCCTGCATGAGGCGCTGCGTGTCACCGGCGAATTTGCTGAAGCGTGCGCTGACGCCGAACTGGCTCTGATCGTTACACCTGTCGCAGGTCTTCGTCCCACGCTCAAGCGGATTGCCACGGAATACCCTGAACTTCCTGTTCTGTGGGCTTGTAAAGGCTTTGAGGCCGGCACAGGTAAACTCCCACATGAAGTCGCTGCCGAATACCTCGCTCCAGCTACCGGACGCGGTGCATTGACTGGACCAAGCTTCGCTCAGGAAGTCGCGATGGGACTACCTTGCGCCATCACCCTGGCATCACCGGAAATCGCGTTTGCCCGTCATTGGGTAGCCAAGCTGATGCATCCGCGACTTCGTCTCTATGCCAACGACGATATTGTTGGCGCCGAGATAGGTGGGGCGGTAAAAAATGTTCTGGCCATCGCTGCGGGAATTTCGGACGGGCTGGGCTTTGGCCTGAATGCACGTGCAGCATTGGTCACGCGTGGCCTGGCCGAGATCGCCCGACTCAGCGAAGCACTGGGAGGACGTCGCGATACCCTGATGGGGCTTGCAGGCATGGGAGATCTGATCCTGACCAGTACTGGAGATCTGTCTCGCAACCGCCGTGTTGGTCTGGCGCTGGCTGAAGGGAGAAGCCTGCCCGAGATCCTGGCAGAATTGGGACATGTTGCAGAAGGCGTATTGACGACGGAAACTGTCGTGCAAAGGGCCGCCAAACTAGGTGTGGACATGCCGATTACCCATGCCGTGCAGGAAGTCTTGTGCGGACGTCTCAAACCCCGTGATGCGGTGGAGCAGTTGATGACGCGTGAAGCCAAGCTGGAGAACTGAATCCAGCAAGAACGCAGTACGCATGGACAAACAAAAACGCCGGTCAGGCAATCCGACCGGCGTTTTTGTTGAAATGGCCGAATTACTTGAGTGTGGTCATGGCAACATGATCCATGTCCGGGAACGTCTGGTTTTCACCTGCCATACCCCATATGAAGGTATAAGCCTGCGTTCCAACGCCAGAATGGATGGACCAGCTCGGAGAAATGATGGCTTGTTCGTTACGCAGTACGACGTGACGCGTTTCTGTCGGTTCACCACACATGTGGAAAACGACACCATCAGCCTGCATGTTGAAGTAGAAATACACTTCCATGCGTCGCTCGTGCGTGTGGCAGGGCATGGTGTTCCACATGCTCCCCTCTTCCAGTTTGGTCAGACCCATGATCAGCTGACAGGAATCGACCACTCCCGGGACTATGTACTTGTTGATGGTGCGCCGATTGGAGTTCTTGGTGTCCCCCATGGTCTGCGGGCTGGCCATTTCGCGGGTAACCTTCTTGATCGGATAGGCCGCGTGGGCTGGTGTGCTGTTGTAATAAAACTTTGCCGGAGCTTCCCTGCTCACGCTTTTGAACACCAACTCCTTGGAGCCTTTGCCAATGTAAAGCGCTTCTTCGTGACCAACCTCGTAGGAAACACCATCCACGACGATCACGCCTGCACCGCCGATATTAATGACGCCCATTTCGCGACGTTCAAGAAAATAAGCCGTACCGTAGGTCTTGCCCAGATCCGGCATGCCCACTTCGCCAACGACAGGCATGATGCCACCGAAGACGATGCGGTCGACATGGCTGTACGTCATGGTGATCTGGTCGGCTGCGAAAATCTGTTCAACCAGATATTCCTTGCGTAGCCCCTCGGTGTCGAGCGTCTTGCTGTAAGCGGCGTTGACGGACTGGCGGATATCAATCTGCATGTTTTACTACTCCAGGTGGATGAGGAATGCAGCGCAAAAACGCTGCTTCCGGGAAGGGGGATTCTCATTCCGTAATGATGCAAATTGTACTCGGAGCCGTTCTGTTCTTGAACCTAAAAGATGCTGGGCTATTGCCTCGGGGAAAACCCTAGGTCTTTGATACTTAATGGAAACAGACTTGATCGTTCATGTTTGCGACACTGTGTAGCATCGCCCCTATAAACCGCATGGATGTCGACGCCTGTGGCATTATCATTCTGACGGAAGTATCCACAAGGCCCTGCTGTGACAAGCCTTGCTGAGCAAAACAACAAACGGGGAGTGGTACAGATGGGGGCTCAATACAGGGTGATTTTTGCGGGAACCATTCTGGATGGTTTTGATGTCGAAATCGTCAAGAAAACCGCCACAAGGCGTTTGAAAGCTTCTGAGGAGCAGATCACACGACTCTTTTCCGGGCGATCTGCTGTACTGAAAAAAGGCCTGAGTAAAGAGATGGGGGAGCATTACGTCTCTGAACTGAAACGCATCGGCATGCATGTAAGGCTGGAGGTCATTCCTGTAGCACCCGTCGTCGTTGCTTCTGACCTTGAAAAAACGCAACTCGCGACCCCCGATGCTCTGGCACGTTATCTGAATGACGTGCCGGATCAGTACCGAGCTCCGTCCATGTCTGATCCGAAAGCGGATGACGCCCCGTCCAATGTTTCCCAAACGACCAATCTGAGAAACGGGACAGGATCTCTGCACGGCAAGAGTGAGCACAAGGCACATGATCCCGAACGAACACTGATAGCCAATGCGGGCGCACTGGAAGCATACCTGGCGGCAAATTCGGTAGCCAGTCCGATGGGCAGCATGACAAGTACTGACATCACTCTTCCGGACAGCAACAAAACGGATCGTCCAGAACCAGCGGTTCTTGCCGAAGACGGAAACGTAAAGACGAGTTTGTCGGCGGGATTGGACACCGGGCCGCTTGGCAGCTTGCGCAACCAGGAAGCAGAGACGGCGATAGCGTCCATGGGTACGGAAGCATCCTTACTCGAATCCAGCATGGATGTGGCACCCCTCACGAAGAGCTCTGATGCGCCTGCCAATGAAGCCGCGCCGCAAGGAAGCCCCGACGCTTCTCAAATACGCGCCGAGGAATTCGTCGAACACGAAGAATCCGGTGAAGACCAAGTCGCAGTGAGCCCAGGGGGGGCCACGATTTCACCCAGGGCTCGATTGATTCTGACAATCCTTGTTGGCGCAGGCCTGTTGGCACTCATCCTCGGGTTGATCTGGTGAATGATTGCCTCTGGTTGTGACTTGCCTGAGTCAGGCAACAACGCCTTATAATTACGCCCATTAACTGGAGGGATCCATCAATGTTTGTATTCAGCAAGGATTGTCCGCTCGAAGATCTTGGCGGCGGGGTTAGTCGGCGCATTCTGGCTCACGGCGGGAAAATGATGCAGGTAGAAGTTCATTTTGCAGATGGTGCAATTGGCCCTATGCACAATCACCCGCATGAACAGCTTACGCATATCCTGTCCGGTGAGTTCGAATTCACGATCGGTGGTGTGACCAAGATAGTCAAGACCGGCGACACCTTGTACAAAGAGCCCAACATCATGCACGGCTGTACGTGCCTGAAAGCGGGTGTTCTGCTTGATACATTTACACCGATCCGGGAAGACTTTCTGGTCAAATAAGCCTCAAGGATTGCAGACATAAAAAAACCGGCTCTTTCGCCGGTTTTTTTATGTGGAGGGGAATGCTCAAGCCTCTTGGGTCAGCACGATTTCATCGCTGAAACCAAACTGACGAAAGTCTCGGACCCGCATCGGGTACAGCACGCCATCTAGGTGGTCGCATTCGTGCTGCACCACTCTTGCGTGAAAATCCTCTACTTCGCGCTCGATGCGCATACCGAACTGATCGTATCCGGCATAGCGCAGTTTCTGATAGCGCGGCACAAGTCCCCGCAGTCCCGGCACAGACAGGCACCCCTCCCACCCCTCTTCTGTGGCGTCGCCAATAAATTGCAATTCAGGGTTGATCAGGACGGTCAGGGGAATAGCTTCCGCTTCAGGATAGCGCTCGCTCGACTCGAATCCGAAGATGACCACCCGCAAACCAATCCCGATCTGTGGTGCAGCCAAGCCCACACCACCTTCGTGCGCCATGGTGTCAAACATGTCGGCAATCAATGCATGCAAGTCAGGGGTATCGAACTCGGTTACTTCCATGGCCTGACTCAACAACCGCGGATTACCCATGCGCAAAACTGGACGGATCATGTGCAACTCGAACAGAAACTCTGCAGCAGACGATGGACGCGTCCCATGGCCTGTTTGAGCGTGACTTCAATTGCTTCCATCTGGATTCCGTGGGCGCTGAGCCCCCGCCCGGCGGCATGGTTCGAAACCAGCAAGATGGCGGCATAGGGGGTCTCGAGTTCGCGCGCAAGTACCGCTTCCGGCATACCGGTCATGCCGACAACATGCGCACCATCGCGCTCCAGGCGATTGACCTCCGCAGCAGATTCCAGACGCGGCCCCTGAGTCGCTGCGTAAGTGCCCCCATCAACCACTTCTTCGCCTGAACGCTTTGCTGCGGCCAACAAGCGTTGCCGGAGCTCGGGGTTATAGGGTTCAGTAAAATCAACATGGACGACCGGGCTGTCACCGCCATCGAAAAAGGTGGCTTTGCGACCCCATGTGTAATCAATGATCTGGTCCGGAATGAGCACAGTCCCCGGCCCGAGATGTTCCGCAATCCCGCCAACCGAAGCGACCGAGATGATGGCTTCCGCGCCGGCCTGTTTGAGCGCCCAGAGATTGGCACGGTAATTCACTGCATGCGGCGGAATCGTATGGCCATAGCCGTGGCGCGCAATGAATACGGTCCGCTGGTCGCACAAATGGCCGAATTGCAGCGCACCGGAAGGTTCGCCATAAGGCGTACGCACAACTTCACGACGCGTGATGTCAAGGTTCGAGAGCTGGCTGAGACCACTGCCACCAATGATTGCAATCATGTGGGATGCCATGAAAATTAGGGTTACCGGATGTTAGCACGTACACCCACAAGCACTCAGCTGCGACTAAGCAGCAAGGGAGGCACCTTGCCATGCTACAATTGAGAGCTTTTCTATCAAGCAGTTACACAGTTCGGTCACAACCGACCTCGATCCACTTCCCCTGCAAAGCCAAAATACATCATGAGCCGCGCCATCCGCAATATCGCCATCATCGCCCACGTCGACCATGGCAAGACCACGCTGGTCGACCAGCTTCTTCGCCAATCCGGCACTTTCCGTGAAAACCAGCAGGTCGCCGAGCGCGTGATGGACAGCAACGATCTTGAAAAAGAGCGCGGCATCACAATTCTGGCCAAAAACTGCGCCATCCAGTACGGCGAAACCCACATCAACATCGTAGACACCCCGGGACACGCTGACTTCGGTGGCGAAGTCGAACGCGTTTTGTCGATGGTGGATTCCGTGTTGTTGCTGGTCGACGCCGTTGAAGGCCCGATGCCGCAAACCCGTTTCGTGACCCGCAAAGCGCTGGCCATGGGTTTGAACCCGATTGTCGTGATCAACAAGATCGACCGTCCGGGGGCCCGTCCGGACTGGGTAATCAACCAGACCTTCGATCTCTTCGACAAGCTTGGTGCCACCGAGGAGCAGCTTGATTTTCCGATCGTTTACGCCTCTGCGCTGAACGGTTATGCAATGCTTGATGCCGACAAGCCCGGCACCAACATGGTCCCGTTGTTCGAGGCCATCCTGGAGCATGTGCCGCAACCTGAAGTTGATGCCGACGGTCCTCTCCAACTGCAAATCTGTTCCCTTGATTACTCGACCTACATCGGCCAGCTCGGCATCGGCCGGATTACCCGTGGCAGCATTCGTCCGAATCAGGAAGTGGTAGTGATGCTGGGCGCAGAAAACAAGGGAAAAGCCAAAGTCGGCCAGATCCTGACTTTCAACGGCCTTGAGCGCAGCTCTGCGGAAGTTGCTGAAGCCGGTGACATCGTGCTCGTCTCCGGCATCAGCCAGGTCGGGATTGGCGTCACCATCTGTGATCCGGACAAGCTTGAAGGCATGAAGCCCATCGCCGTCGATGAGCCGACCCTGACCATGAATTTCATGGTCAATTCATCACCTCTGGCTGGCCGTGAAGGCAAGTTCGTTACCAGCCGCCAGATTCGCGAGCGCCTGGAAAAGGAACTGCTCAAGAACGTCGCTTTGCGTGTGGCTTACACTGAAGATGCGGATGTTTTCGAAGTTTCCGGTCGTGGCGAATTGCATCTGACGATCCTGCTGGAAAGCATGCGTCGTGAAGGCTTTGAACTGGCTGTTGGCCGCCCACGCGTTGTGTACAAGGAAATTGACGGCGTGAAATGCGAGCCTTTCGAAATGCTCTCCATTGACGTTGAAGAAGACCACCAGGGCGGCGTGATGGAAGAACTTGGTCGTCGTCGCGGTGAACTGCAGGACATGCAACCGGATGGCAAGGGACGTGTGCGTCTTGAATACCGCATTCCGGCACGTGGTCTGATCGGTTTTCAGGGGGAGTTCATGACGCTCACGCGTGGCACCGGTCTGGCAAGTCACGTGTTTGACGACTACGCACCGGTCGTTGGCAACATGGGCGAACGTCGCAATGGCGTGCTGATTTCTCAGGATAACGGTGTGGCCGTCGCTTACGCACTGTGGAAGCTGCAGGATCGTGGCCGTATGTTCGTCAGCCACAATGACCCGGTTTACGAAGGCATCATCATCGGAATCCACTCGCGCGAAAATGATCTGGTGGTCAACCCGATCAAGGGCAAACAGCTCACCAACATCCGCTCTTCCGGGACGGATGAAGCTGTTCGTCTGGTTCCGCCGATCCAGCTCACGCTGGAATCCGCCATCGAGTTCATTGCCGATGACGAACTCGTGGAGATCACCCCGAAGTCGATCCGCCTGCGCAAGCGTTACCTGACGGAGCACGAGCGTCGTCGCGCATTCCGGGCGGAATAAGCACTGACCGGTATACAGGCTGCCAAAACCACTCTGCGGAGTGGTTTTGTGCTTTTACTCTTCCTCAGGGCTTCTGCCCGCTGAAAAGTTCTGCTGTCCTTTTGGTCGCCAGCCCGTAAAATGCCGGCTCAGTCCGCCTCGGGCGCCGGAGCACAAGTCAATGAAGCGAATCCTGCCGAACATCTTGTCTGCACTGCTTTTGAGCTGCCTGCCCTGGCTTCCCGCTCAAGCCCAATCGGTCTCTCCTCCTCCTCGCCAAGTCGAACCGCCAGCGGAATCGCTCATCATCAGCCACACGCTTTCTGAACCCGAAACATCGAGTTTCAGCACGGATCTCTACCGTGAGCGCAGCAACATCAAAACCATGGATCTGACCAGCCGGAGCACGGATATCTGGACCCGCATGCGGCGTGGTTTCGGGATTCCGGATCTGGCCAGCCCCGTTGTCGACAAGCAACTGGCCGCCCTGGTGGCCCGCCCACAAGCCGTCATCAACATCCTGGAACGCGGCAGAAAATACCTCTACCACATCGTCAGCGAACTCGAAAAACGCGGCATGCCCACTGAACTGGCGCTCTTGCCCCTCGTGGAGAGTGCCTACAATCCGATGGCTTTCTCCCCTGCCAAAGCCGCGGGCCTGTGGCAATTCATTCCTTCTACCGGCAAGGACTTTCAGCTCCAGCAAAACTGGTGGGTTGATGAACGCCGTGATGTGGTCGCCTCCACCAATGCCGCTTTGCAATACCTGCAAGCGGTCTATGAATTGCAGGGGGACTGGCATCTAGCGCTGGCGTCCTACAACTGGGGAGAGAATGCGGTGGTCCGCGCGGTCAACTCCAACCGAAACGCAGGCAAGCCGACAGATTTCAACAATTTGAGCATGCCGAATGAAACGCGGCAGTATGTTCCAAAGTTTCAAGCCATCAAGATGATTGTGGCCAATCCGGAGCGCTACGGCATCAAGTTACCCAATATCCCCAACGATCCTTATTTCGTCACCGTCGAACGTAGCCAGGGAATGGATGTAGCCGTGGCGGCGCGCCTTGCCGAAATGCCCTTGAGTGAATTCCAGTCGCTCAACCCGGCCTACAACCGTCCAGTCATTCCCGGTAGCCATGCAGCCGATCTGGTGCTACCGGTCGAGAACGCACATAAATTCAAGGAAAATCTGGCCGCACACGCCGGCCAGCCATTGGTCAACTGGAAAACGTATACCTTGCCGCGCGCTGCACGCATTGAAGATGTTGCGCGGCGTTTGCGTCTCAGCCCGGACGTGTTACGTACCGCCAACGGCTTGGCCGCGCGCGCGCGTCTGGCAAGCGGCTATACCCTGCTGATCCCGCAGGATACCGACACCGCACTGGCGGATCGGGCGCCACCGGTGAACATTAAACCCCGCCAAGCTCAGCATAATCCTCCACGCGCGTTGAGCAAGACAGAGCCTCGTCCTGTTGCAAGCGCCAGCAAACCTCGCCGGCGCAGTTGATCTGCTGGGTAGAAGCCCCTGATGCCGCGGTGGTTTGACCATCCTTTTGCCCTGTTTGAAGACAATCTCCACAAGCCCGGGCAACTCTGTTTGCTTGAGGAATTGCTGGAGACGATCCATGCCAGTCGTCCGGAAGAAATCCTCCCGGCACTGCAGGCCATAGAGCGTGCGCAACAGGCCGGGCACTGGCTTGCATTCGCGGCCCGATATGAACTGGGCACGGTGCTGGAGGAGGCGTTCAAAGGCCTCCCGGAGCCGGCAGACGAATCCCGCCCCCCCTTGCTGCAAGCCTGGGTATTTGGGCACAGACGACAGCTCAGCGCAGATGCCATTCCGGCTTTCTGGCAAGCCGGAATGGCATCACTTACCCCTGCCGAGCAGGAAGCATGTGTCCTGTGCTTGAAGCCGTCCTGGGATGAGGCGCGCCATGCGGCAGCCCTTGAGCGCATCCTTGAGTGGATCCATGCAGGCGATTGCTATCAGGTCAATCTGACTTTCCCGTTTTACGGCCAGGCCGGTGGGCATCCGTTGGCGCTGTTTGCCCGCTTGCGCGAGGTGCAGGCGGTTGCCCATGGCGCATTGATGTTTGACGGGGCAGACTGGATCTTGTCGCGTTCGCCCGAGCTGTTTGTAGCCCGCGAGGGCAACACCCTGACCTGTCGTCCGATGAAAGGTACGGCAGCACGCAGTATCGATCCGGTCGAAGATGCCGCCCGGGCCTCGGCTCTGCAGCATTCGGCCAAGGATCGTGCCGAGAACCTGATGATCGTCGACCTGATCCGTAACGATCTGGGACGCCTTGCACCAACCGGTAAGGTACAGGTGAAACGCCTGTTCGAACTCGAAACGTTCGAGACCATCCATCAGCTCACCTCCACGGTCAGTGCCCATGGCATCACGGCAGATCTGGGCGCCATCCTGAAGGCACTGTTTCCATGTGGCTCCATCACCGGCGCACCCAAAATCCGCGCCATGCAGATCATCCGTGAGCTTGAAGGCACACCGCGCGGTCTGTATTGCGGCGCACTCGGCTGGCTGGCGCCTGATGGAAACTTCAGTCTCAATGTTCCGATCCGTACGCTGCTGCTCGATGCGCAAGGGCAAGTCCGCCTGGATGCAGGCAGTGGCATCGTCGCCGATTCGCAAGCGTCTGCCGAATATCAGGAATGTCTGACCAAGGCTGATTTTGTCCGAAGGCTTGATGCAGGACTTGTGCTGATCGAAACCCTGAGATGGGAAGCAGCAACCGGCTATCACCTCCTGGATTTGCATATCGAACGTCTGAGCCATTCGGCACAGTCCCTCGGATTCATCCTTGATCCCGGCGTGGTGTACGAAGCCCTGCAAACGTTTGCACAGCAATTGTCGCGCTCACCGCAACGTGTCCGCCTGACATTGAACCGCGCCGGGCAAATCGCCGTGCAGGCGTCGCTACTGGACCCCGTATCCGGTATCCAGAAAATTGCACTGGCGCCATTCAGACTGCATTCAGGGGATCCACGTTTGCGCTACAAAACAAGTGCACGGAGGTTTTATGACAAAGCCCTCAACACGGCTCAACAGGGAGGATTGTTCGATCTGATCTTCTGCAATGAACGCGACGAGCTTTGTGAAGGCGCACGCAGCAACCTGTTTCTCGAACTGGACGCTGGCCCCTTGCTGACGCCAGCGCTGTCCTGTGGCCTGCTCCCTGGCGTATTGCGCGCTCACCTGCTGGCACAAGGCCGGGCCATCGAAGCCGTTCTGCATCCTGATGATTTGGGAAGGGCACGCCGGATCTGGCTGGGCAATGCGCTACGCGGCTTGGTGGAAGTCCGGATCAGCGACTGAACGCGCCTCGCTCGTTTCTGTAGGCGCGCAACCAGACGCCAAACTGTTCCGCAGCCATCGGATGGCCGAAATGGAAACCCTGCATCAGTTCACACCCCATCTCCTGCAAAGCCTGGGCTTGTTCTGCCGTTTCTACGCCTTCGGCGACGACACACCGGCCCCGCTTTTTAGCCAAATCGAAAATGGATGCGGCAATTGCGCGCTCGGTATCTGATTGCTCCAGACGCGTGACGTAGCCAGGTGCCACTTTCACCCAATCGACAGGCAGATTCATCAGCTGACGCAGGGAGGAATCCCCGCTGCCAAAATCATCAATGGCCAGCAAAACACCGATGTCATGCAGTGCTTTAAGTCGGGAAGCCAGCATTACCGGGTCTTCCAGGCATACCGCTTCCGTCAGATCAAGGCAGACCCGTTCCGGACGGATGTCGCAATAGTCGATGATTCTCTGAAGCTGGATGACAAAATCATCCTCGCGAAGTTGTACGGGAGAAATATTCACCGTCATGCACATCTGGTGATAACCCAGGCGATGCCAGGCCGACAACCGGTCGAGAGCCTGCTCCAGCACCCATATACCCAATTCGTTGATCATTCCGGTGCGTTCGGCCAGAGGAATGAAGCGCAACGGCGGCACGCTCTCACCAAAATCGTTACGCCACCGCAGCAAGGCCTCTGCGCCACAGACTTCGCCCGTCACCACGTTAACCAAAGGCTGATAGTGCACGGCCAGACCGCGCTTGAAGTCTATCGCCGCACGCAAGCTATGCAGGATGCTTACCCTGGACTGCACGTCTTCGGACATCATCACCGAGAACTCGCAGAAAGACCCTCCCCCAGCCTGGCGTGCCTGATTCAATGCCAGATTGGCGTTGCGCAACAGCTCCACGGCATTGCCCTTGCACTGACTGACTCGCACCAGACCTATCCGCATCTGGATGGACAATGCGTGACCATGAACGAAAAAGGCCGGACCGAAAGCCTTCGCCACCCGCACCGGATCCACGGCATTCTCAGGGCCATAAATTCCGAATACATCCCCGTTCATCCGGGAAAGCATGACTTCTGCCCCCAGCGCACCACGCAGGCGTTTGGCCACCGCGACCAGCAAAGAGTCTCCGCAACGATGGCCCAAGGCATCGTTTACATCGGAGAAGCGCACGATGTCAGCAATCGCCAGGCAACGCGAGCCTCCCTGGCGCGCGAACAGATCCAGGTCCACATCCGAGAGGAAACGTGTCCGGTTCGGCAAGTGGGTCAGCGGATCAAAGAATGCGAAGAAATCCAGGCGTTCAATCAGATCGACATTCTCAAAAGCCACGACCAGATTCGACGCAAAGAGCTCGACCAGACGACGATCCACTTCGTGGAGTGGCTGAGGAAGATCCACCACGGCCACGGCATCGCGCAATCCATTGCCCAGCCACATTGAAAAACGGCCGGGTTCAAACACGACAGACCGGACCGCCATGCAGCGTTGAATCGAACGCAAATGTTCGACATCAAGCGCTTTTTCTGCCTCGCACGCTTGCATGGGGGCATAACGCCCGCTCCCGGATTCAATCGAAAGTCCATGATCCCGCTGATTGTCAGCGAGCTTGCGTTCAAAGCAGACGACTCCGTCTATGGGGTGTCTAAGCAATTCAGCCAGACGCAACAGCAGAATCCGTGCAAATTCCTGCGCGGAACGCAGACGGAATATTTCATTGGAAGCGCGTGCTACCGTTTCCATGCCGCGGTTGGCAGCATGCATCAGCTCGAATTGCTCGTAAGCCCGGATTGCCGCAGTCAGGGTGGTAATCAACCGTGCCTGGGTCAATTCGGACTTGGTCCGGTAATCGTTGATATCGTAGCGACGGATCACCTCGAGCTCTGGGGCATAGCCAGGCTGGCCGGTACGCAGGATGATGCGCATGGAATGCCGGCCCAGCTCGTTGCGGAGGGTTTCCACCAGGCGCAAACCGGCGTCTGGCGTTTCCATAACCACATCAAGCATGGCTACGGCAATGTCTTCATGCTCTTGCAGCAGCGTGAGCGTCTCGCTGGCATTACTGGCGTGCAGCAGCTCAAGCGGACGTCCATCCACTTCTACATTGCGCAAGGCATAAGTCGTTGCACGATGAACTTCCTCGTCATCGTCGGTGATCAGTACAAGCCAGGGACGCTGAGCAGGCGCATCGCTGCCTGCGCCCTTCGCCGGCCTGTCATCGGCGAACAGATAGGCATCGCCCTCGGAGGCCTCCGACACGGATGTAAAACGCTGCTCGACCACCCGACTCACCAAGCCCCTCCCTTTTACAGGGTTCTCAGAAACTTTCCTGGCTTCCATTCGCATTCGAATGGCCATCATGGGTTAACGGCGAATCCACACAAAACTTTTGTGTCACATACAAAATCGGTAGCTTTTATTTCTTCTCCTGATTTTTCCTCGTCATTTCAGGGAGAACTCCACGCGCGGCAACTGCTTGGCTGAGTCGGCCTCTGCCGCTACCGTACTGTTCAAAAAGAAGAGTCGTTCAGGGAGAACGCCGGTCTGGTCAAGCAATCGTGCGCGCACCTCCTGAGCACGCTGGCTGGCGAGTGCCTGCAGCTCGGCGGGTGTCACGACATAACTTGAGAGGATGATCCTTTCCATGTCCTCCACCGGTATGTTCTTCAGAATGCCGAGGGCATTGCGAGGACGGGCATCGATCTTCTCTGTCTCGTAAACGGTCTTGAGCAAAGCCGGATATTCGGAAGCTTCAATGCGCAATCCATCCACTTCGTTCACGGCAATGCCGCGTTTGACGAGTTGTTCGGCTTTGAGCGACCGCAATCTGCCATCGAGCCGGGCACGTTTGAGACCTGTGGCATCTGACGCTGGATCGGCATGCCCTGCGATTTCGAGCTTCAATGCCGGCCGGTCGGTCAGCGCCTTGATCAGGGTCCGCAACTTTTCTTCGGCTGAAGCCCGAATCAGGGCGGATCCTGGCTCGAAATCGAGGAAGGAAAGTTCTTCTCCGCCACCGAACATCGACCCGATCAAGGCAAAGGGGGCGGTAGCTGCCTTGCCGATCAGGTTCGTGATCACCCGCAGGATCACGCCTCCCACACTGAATTGGGGGTCGTCCAGCGAACCCGAAATGGGCAGGTTGATATCGATGACGCCATGTCGATCCTTGAGCAGGGAAACCGCGAAAAGAACCGGCAATTTGGTGGCCGACGGGCTCTCCACCTTCTGGCCGAATGTCAGCTGATCCAGTGTGACGCGGTTCTGGGCACTCAGCGTACGATCCCGGATCTTGTACTGCACTGCCATCGAGAGCTTGCCCTTGTCGATACCATAGCCGACGAATTTGGCGGCGTAGGTGGACACGCCGGTCAGGTCCACATCACGCACGCCGGCCTGGATATCCAGAAAACTATCCTGGCGGAACGGATTGAGCTCACCGGCGATCGTCACCGGTGCAGAGCCATCCATGCTGGCTTTCAGGTCCAGTGTGGCCACCGAGTCCTGGTTTGAAGACAAGCCTGAGAGACTGCCATTGAGTGCCAGGAGGTTGGCTTCGTAGTTGGGTTTCACAAAGCGATCGATGTAATTGACATGGCCGTTGGCCACGGCGATCTTGTCTATTTTCACTTGAAGCTGCGGTCCTGACGATTTGGCGGGCAAGGGATCGCTGGCCATCGGCAAAGAAGCGCCGACCGGGGACGATGCTGCCGCAGACGGTTGTGACGCATGTTGCTCATTCGCCGCCAACTCGCGGACATTGAGGCGCCCCTGTGCATCGAGGATCAAACGGGTATAGAAATCTTCCAGCCGGATTTCGTGGGTGCGGAAAGCCAGCGGCTGGGTCTGCAAACTTACCTGATCCAGGGTGAAGCGCTTCCAGCGCATGAAGTCCGTGTCATTGAGGCGATCCAGCGAGTTGAAATCCTCGACAGCCAGCATGCCGGCATATCGGATGTCCGGTTTGTCAGGCTTGCCCAGATCGAAAGCCAGATTGCCGCGCATTGACAGGTTGCCGCGCGTGATCAGGATGCGATACAGATCGTCGATATACGGCTGCACCGGCAAAAACTCGACCTTGCGCAAATCCAGTCGTAGAGCGCCTTTCAAGGGTTCGGTGCCAACCTGCCCGCCGATGTTGATTATTCCGGTCTTGTTTACGCGCGCCTGCAGCTCAGCTTTCGCCTGGACACCGGGCTGATTGCTCCAGTCCTTGACGCGCAGACCCAGTTCCGTGATGTTCATTGCTACGGGCGTGCTGCCCGAGCGATCATCGAAGTGCACGCTGCCACCAGTCAGCGTGGCACTCTCCAGCTTGAGCCGCCAAGCCGCATCCGGTACCGCCGGCGGAGCAACAGCCACTGCTGCGGAAGCAACAGTCTGCAGTTTGTCCTGCAGCACCTCTTTGGCTCTTTCATTGGCCACCGAATGTGACTGCAGCAGGCTGACCAGATTGAGTGTGCCATTCTTGTCACGCGCCAGCATCACGCGTGCGCCTTGGTTCGTGTAGCGACCCAGATTGACTTCACGCGTGGCCAGATCAACGCTGACGCCTTCTGCATGAGAGATCGGCAGTCTGACCAGAGGCTCTTTGGCATTGAGTTCGCCGAGCGTGAAATCCTTGACGTTCAGGACCACTTTGTCGAGGCGAACAGCACTCCCGTCCTTGCCTGGAGTAATCTTGAAGTCTCCTTCCAGGGCACCTTCCCCACGCAACTGGGCGCGGTCAAATGCCGCAGCATAGTAGGGACGCAAGGTTTCGATCACGATCTTGCTGGTGGCCAGATGTCCGTTATAGCGCCCTGCTTTCACATCAAGCTGCGCATCCAGCGAGAACTTCTCGCCCTTGCCGCCCTGGGCCGTGAGTTTGAGACGGGCCGGTTTGCTGTTGCCCAGATCAAGCTTGCTGAGTTCAACCTCCAGCGGACTCAGCACGAAGTTGTAGGCACCGGGCACGGCCTCGTCATGCCAACGCACCCTGCCCTTGCTCAACAGCAGCTTGTCGATGAAAACCAGTGGCGGCAGAGCGGAAGCTTCGTTCCCGGTTTTCGGCACCGGTTTGCCTAGCCCCGACAGACTGACGAGGTTGACCTGCCCGTTTTTCGCCCGTGACACATCCAGGCTGGGTGAATCGATTTGCACCTGATTCAGGCGAACTACCATGGGGTTTGCGAGTGCTTCGAAACGCTCGATATCCACGCCCAACGTCTCCACCGCAAACAAGGGGGCGCCCACAGGATCTTTCAGTGCGACATCACTCAGACTCAGCTTGCCACTCAAGACCAGTGAGGCAGGCTGCTTCTCGGACGCTTCGGCCCATACCAGGCGCAAATCGGAGGCGAGCCTGGCGCGCTCGATTTTCACGGGTAATTTGCCCGGCACATAAACCAGATACGGGATCACATCAAAAGGCTCGAACCCAAGATTCAGACTGGCTTCGCGATGGTCCGAAAACAGTTTCATCTGGCCCTGTAACCGGAATTCGGCGCCATTGATGCGCGCTTCAAGCTTGGGCTCCACAAAGTTGTCCGTCCGTGTCGGCAAGCTGGAAACAAAAGGAACACCAATGCCAAGCTGTTCGATCTTGTGGACGCGCCCCGCAGGATGGTCGTCGAACTCGATGCGACCATCGAGCAACTCGATGTTATTCAAGGAAAATCGGGCTGGCGAGGCGGCCGGCTCGGCCTTGGGTTGGGCGGCGAACCGCTCCAGGATGTCGCTGAAGTTGAAACGCCCCGGCTCCAGATGGACCAGATGCACGACCGGCTGCTCGATACACAGGGCATCCAGCACCAGGCCACGATGCCAGATCGACGACACAGACAGATTGGCGCTCAGCGCACCCAGACTCAAGAACTCGCTTTTCCCGTCGGCCTCAGCAATGCGCAGTCCTTCGATGCGGGCACTCAGGATCAGCGGATTGAATTGCACACGCGCCACCGTCACCTCGCGCCCCAGTGCCAGACTGCCTTGGCGTTCGATGGCCCAGCGCAAAAGTGGCGGGATGCCGAAGTAACTCAGTACCACCAGGGCCAGCCCACCAGCCAGCAAGGTTTTCGAGACAACGCGCACACGCCGGCGCTGCCACAAAAGACGAACACGGGAAAGCTTGGTGAGACGCATGAGGGGTTCCATCGGTTTTTTCTCTTCTTCGATCCTAGCAGCAAAAACAGGGCATTCTGAATCGTGTGACAGATGGATTTAATCATCCTGTCACATCGGCCGCGTAGTTTCCACAGGCAGGCAAACCGCCTTGCATACCGGAAAGACATGCCGCAAGTACGCTCGATTTTCCTCTCGGACATCCATCTCGGCACCCGTGGCTGCCAGGCCGAAAGTCTCTTGGCCTTCCTGCGCCATCACGATTCCGACAACATCTTCCTTATCGGCGACATCATCGATTTCTGGGCGATGAATCGCAGCGTGCACTGGACGAATCCGCAAAACACCTTCGTTCAAAAACTCCTGCGGCGCGCCCGCAAGGGCGTCAAGATCCGCTTCATTCCCGGCAATCACGACGAGGCCTTGCGCGAGCACTGCGGTATCAGCTTCGGCGACATCGAATTGTGTCTCGAGTATCTGCACACCGCAGCAGACGGTAAACGCTATCTGTTGATCCATGGCGACGAATACGATCAGGTCACCCGCCACCATCGCTGGGTAGCCGTGCTGGGCGATGTGGCCTACAACACGCTGGTCCGCATCAATGGCTGGTTGTCGATCATCCGCCGCCGGCTCAACATACCTGGCTACTGGTCACTGGCCGGATATGCCAAACGCAAGGTCAAGACAGCCGTGAGCTTCATCTTCGATTTCGAGGACTCGGTGGTGCGAGGCATGCGCGAGCGTAGCGTTGATGGCGTAATCTGCGGCCACATCCATGCAGCAACGATCAAGACAATTCAGGGCATCGAATACATCAACTGCGGTGACTGGGTCGATAGCTGCACCGCGATAGTCGAACACTTCGATGGCCGCATGGAACTGATCGACTGGCGCGAATGTGCCACACGCTTTGTCGATTCGAATGCGACACCGGATCCCGATGTGATCTTGCCCGACGTTCCCCAGCCGGCATTGATCCGCAACTTGCTAGGTTGACGCCACCATCCGCCCATCGCGCAGCCGGATGCTGCGCCCGCAAGCGCTGGCCAGTGCCTCGTCGTGAGTCACCAAGAGCAGCGTGGTACCGGATTCACGGTTGAGTTCGAAGATCAGATCGATGATGTGGTGGCCGGTTGCTCCATCGAGATTACCCGTCGGTTCATCAGCCAGCAGCAAGGCTGGCTGCATTGCAAAGGCACGCGCCAGCGCCACGCGCTGCTGCTCGCCACCGGAAAGATGCTTGGGGTAGTGCGTCAGACGCGAAGCGAGGCCCACCCGATCCAGCCAGCGTTGTGCCGTGTCTTTGGCGCCATTCCGCGCAGCCAGTTCGAGAGGCATCATCACGTTTTCCAGTGCGGTGAGTGCCGGCAAAAGCTGGAAAGACTGGAAGACGAAGCCGATCATCTCGCCACGCAAGGCTGCACGCGCATCTTCATCGAGCGAGAAGATTTCCGTCCCCCCCAGCTGTACCGAGCCGGTAGTGGGAACATCCAGCCCGGCGAGCAGTCCGAGAAGCGTGGACTTGCCCGAGCCAGAGGCACCGACGATGGCTGCTGTCTCGCCGGCGCCCACAGAGAAGTCGATCTCCTGCAGAATATCCAGCGTGCCGCCGTCGGCCAGCGCCACCGTTTTGCCCAGGCCCTTCACCTTCAATACCAGTCCGGAGTTTTCCTCCATGGCACGCTGCATAGTCATTCTGTTTACCATCATGTTCGTTCAAAATTCTTCTGCCGCCACCCTGCTCATCTGGGGTGACAGCCTTTCTGCCGCGTATGGCATCCCGCAGGAAACCGCGTGGCCCAGGCTGCTCGACCAGAAGCTGCAACGCGAAGGCTACCGTTACCAGATCGTCAATGCCAGCATCAGCGGCGAAACAAGCGCGGGTGGCTTGGCTCGCTTGCCTGCTGCGCTGAGCGAACACAAGCCGGCCATCGTGATCATCGAACTCGGTGCCAATGACGGTTTGCGTGGTCTGCCGATAGCCGCCATGCGCAACAATCTCGACGCCATGATCCGCGCTTCCCAGGGTGCGGGCGCGAAAGTCATGCTCATCGGCATGCGCATGCCGCCCAACTTCGGCCCGATCTACACCACAAAGTTCCAGGAAATTTACGGTACCCTGGCCAAGGAACGCAAAACCGCCCTGCTACCTTTCATGATGGAAGGGTTCGCTCTGCGTGAGGACCTGTTCCAGAACGATAATCTGCACCCGACCAGCGCAGCTCAAACGTTGATCCTGCAGAATGTATGGCCGGCACTTAAACCTTTGCTGAAAAAATGAGCGGCATACGGGCTCATGTATTGATGCACTTCACTCGCTCGCGGGTTTGAGTTTGCTCTGGGGCAGCTTGCGATCCTTGTTGCTCATGGTCGCGGTGGCCGACTGCTGAGGTTTGGGTTCCGGAACATGGCGCTGGATCGGCCGGATCGGTGGCTGACTCCAGCCCGGCACGGGTACAAAGACCGTACCGGATAAGCCGTACAACTGCGCATCCACCTCGTTCTCGCAATTGCTGCCCCGGTTCTGCTGACATAGCTCGATGGCTTTCTGACGCGCTTCCGCCCGCGCTGCGGCAGTCAATTCAGCCGGAGCACTGGCTGCGGCAGACACACTCTCCGGCTTACGGCTGATCGCCCCGCGCGTGCCTTCATCAACTGCCTCTGTCCGGGTTTTGCCTTGGGGCGCGGAGGCTGCCGCAGGAACGACGATTGCCGGCACGACCGTCACGCCACCAGAGATTTTCTGTGCCTTGACATTTTTTGGCGGATCATCGCCGTACTGGATTTTCCCCTCGGCATCGACCCATTTGAAGACTTCGGCCTGCACCGTGCAGGCGCTGGCACACAGCATCATCAGCAACAGGCTTCGCTTCATCTTGTCTGCTCCTCACACAAATCATGTGTCATGCATGGACTTGCCAGATCACTCCCTTGGCAATCGTTGCAGCGCTATGCCACCGTTACTTCAGCATCCCCCGCTGCAAGTGTTCCAATGACGCTTGCCTTGCCAAATCCATTGTCATGAAAAAGGCACAGCACCTCATCGGCAGCGCCTGGCGCACAACTCACTAGCAGGCCACCGCTGGTCTGGGGGTCGGTCATCAGGGTCTGCTGCCAGTCCGCAAAGGCACCTGATAAGTGTACAGCATTGCCATACGCGGCCCAGTTACGTGGCGAGGCGCCGGTACGCGTGCCGCTGCGTGCAAGATCTTCCGCGATGGCTATCCGCGGGATGGACGAAAAATCGAGCCGTGCCGCCAGTTGCGAACCACGACAGATTTCCAGCAGATGCCCCGCCAGGCCGAAACCGGTGACATCGGTGAGCGCATGTACATCGGCCAGCTTCGCCAGTAGCGGTCCGACACGATTGAGCTGCGTCGTGTGATGGATCATTTCGGCATAGCCGGCTGTGTCCAGCATGCCTTTCTTGAGTGCCGCACTCAGAACGCCAACGCCCAGCGGTTTGCCCAGGATCAGTACATCCCCGGCACGCGCATCGGCATTGCGCCGTACATGATCCGGATGTACCAAGCCCAACGCAACGAGGCCATAGATCGGCTCCAGCACATCGATCGAGTGTCCTCCTGCAATCGGGATGCCCGCCTCGCGACAGATGCTGGCGCCACCTTCGAGCACCTTGCCGATCACCTCCGGAGGGAGCTTGTCCAGCGGCATGCCAACGATCGCCAGCGCCATGATCGGTGTGCCACCCATGGCGTAAACGTCGGAGATCGCATTGGTTGCCGCAATCCGTCCGAAGTCATACGGATCATCGACGATGGGGGTGAAAAAGTCGGTGGTGGCGATCAGTGCCTGGGCATCGTTCAAGCGATACACCGCCGCATCATCCGAAGTCTCGATGCCGACCATCAATTCAGGTGGAATGATTCCTTGCGGGGCACGCGCAAGAATGTCGCTGAGAATGCCGGGTGCAATTTTGCAGCCGCAGCCGCCACCGTGGGAGAATTGCGTCAACCTGATTTCCTGCATCCTCAATCCCTCATGTCCAAAGCTGTGGTGACCCTAGCAGATATCGCGGCTTTCGACGAGATCATCGATGTCCGCTCACCCGCCGAATATGCCGCGGATCGCATCCCCGGCGCCATCAACTGCCCGGTGCTGGACAACGCACAGCGTGCTCTGATCGGCACCTTGTACAAGCAGCACTCACCTTTCGAAGCGCGTCGGCTCGGTGGCGCACTGGTTGCCGAGAACATTGCGCGCCACCTCAAGACCACCCTGGCAGATCGTCCGAAAAACTGGCGTCCGCTACTTTACTGCTGGCGTGGCGGCATGCGCAGTGGTTCCTTCGTCACCTGGATGCGTCTGGTAGGCTGGCAGGCCTGTCAGCTCGAAGGGGGTTACAAGACCTGGCGCCAACACGTCATCGACGCACTGTCCAGCATTCCCGGTCAGCTGGATCTGCGTGTGCTGTGCGGGGCAACCGGAAGTGGCAAGACTGCCGTGCTCGGCGCGCTTGCCGAAAAAGGGGCGCAGGTTCTGGATCTGGAAGCGCTGGCCGCCCACAAGGGCTCGGTCCTGGGCGGTTTGCCCGATGAGGCGCAGCCCTCCCAGAAGTGGTTCGAAACCTGCGTGCAGCAGGCTGTCAGCCGTTTTGATCTGAGCCGGCCGGTTTTCATCGAAGCAGAAAGCCGCAAGATCGGTGCGCTTTTCGTGCCGGAAGCACTGGTCGCCCGGATGCAGACAGCCGCTTGTGTGGAAATTTCAGCCAGCCGTGCGGCACGCATCGAATACCTTTTGCGTGACTATGCCTGGCTGGGCGAGCAGCCCGAACGACTGGCTGAAAAACTGGGTTACCTCAAAGGCCTGATCGACAATGAGTCGCTGGCGCGCTGGCAAGCCTGGGCACGTACTGGTGCCCTGCCCGAGCTCTATCCTGAACTGATTGATCGCCATTACGATCCACTGTACGCGCGTTCGCAGAATCGCAATTTCACGCGTTTCAGCAGCGCCCGACGTTTCACCAGTACCGATCTGTCCACGCAGGGAATCCAGGCGCTGGCCGCCGAGATCCTTGCTGCATCCTGACTCATTCAACCTTAACGGAGCACTCCTTGAGCAAACCCGGAAAACGCCCCCAACGCCAGAAACTGCAGCTTTTGCGCCCGGAAAAACTTTCGGATTACCACCACAAGCAAGCCGCCCATACATTGCTGGGATTGATCAGTCTGCCCTTGCTGGTGTGTCTGCTGGCGGCTTACAGCCATCCGGAACATCGCGCAGTGCTCTTGCTGGCGAGTGGAGTGCTGATCCTTGGCGCGGCCTTGTTCTCCTCGCTGAAGATAGAAGTCAAGGATCAGACCCTGTACTGGAGTTTCGGCTTCGGATTGATCCGCAAGCAGCAATCCCTGAACGAAGTGAGTCGCGCAGAAATCACCCGGTCCACCTGGCTGGAAGGCTGGGGAATCCATTACACCAAGCGCGGCTGGCTCTATAACGTGTCAGGCCGGGATGCAGTATTGATCACGCTCGCCAGCGGTAAAAGCTTCATGCTGGGCAGCGATGATGTCATTGCTCTGTGGGAAGCCATCCAGTTCCGGCTCAAGGATTGAAGCAGGGCTTTCGAGGCTGCTAATCAAGGGTTTGCGGCAAGCGCAAACCTAGCCAGGATTCGATCACGGCCCATTGCACCAGATCCTTCTCGACGCGGGAGGGTGCTACATCGAACAGGGTCATGCCGTGTGCGGCCAACTGCACATAGTTCTGCGTGTCGCGCAAACAGGCGATCAGGGGCAAGCCGGTCGTCTCGATGAAGCGCAGGAATTCATCGGCCGAGCGGGTGCGCTCATGTACGCGCATCCCGACCAGCGCGACAGGCACGCCGCGTGCCGCCTTCATTTCGGCGAGCTCTTCGAAAAAGGATTGCGTGGCCAGGATGTCGAACATCGACGGCTGCACCGGAACCAGGACCCGATGCGCCATTTTCAGGCATTCCTTGAGCTTGTCGCCATGGAGGGCGGCGGGGGTATCGAGCACCACATGGGTGGTGCCGTGTGGGGGTTTGGCGGCCTTGCCCGGCGTCAGTTCCCAGGACAGGATCGGCGGCAATACCGGCGGACGCCGCGCCAGCCAGAGACGGGAAGACTGCTGACGATCCACATCGCCCAGCATCACCTGAAGGTGACCTCCCGCCCGTCCGCGATGCGCCAGCAGACCGGCAAGATTGGTGGCCAGCGTGCTCTTGCCGGCGCCTCCTTTGGGATTCGCTACCAGATAGACCTGCATCGCCCCCTCCCCCGCTTGATCATGAGCGGCGCCAGGTTGTTCCGTTTGCGCCGTCTTCGAGAATGATGCCACGTGCCTTGATCTCGTCACGCAGGCGGTCAGCCTCGGCAAAGTCACGCGCCTTCTTGGCGTTGGCCCGTGCCAGAATCAGCGCATCGATTTCTGCTGCCTCGGCGTCATCGGCCGCGCCGCCATGCACGAAGCTGGCAGGATCCGTTTGCAGAAAGCCCAGTGTGCCGCCCAAAGCGCGCAGCAAGCCGGAAAGCTCGGACGAGCGCGTGCGATTGATCTCGTTGCGCAGTTCGAACAGCACGGCAAAGGCCATCGGCGTGTTGAAATCGTCATCCATCGCCGCGCGGAAACGCGCTGCATAGGGCTCATTCCAATCAATCGTCACGGCCACCGGTGGGATGTCGCGCAAGGCGGTATAGAGCGAGACCAGCGCGCCACGTGCGTCTTGCAGGATGTCCCAGGTGTAGTTGATCTCGGAGCGGTAATGCCCGCGCAGCAGGAAGAAGCGTACGGTTTCACCACCTTGCACCGGATCAAGTTTGTTGAGCACCTCGCGGGTGGTAAACACATTGCCCAGCGACTTGGACATCTTCTCGTTGTCCATGTTGAGGAAGGCCGCGTGCATCCAGTAATGCACGAAAGGCTTGCCGGAAGCCCCCTCGCTCTGGGCGATCTCGCCTTCATGGTGGGGAAACTGCAGATCCCAGCCACCGCCGTGGATATCCAGCGTCTCACCATGCTCGGCAGCACACATCGCCGAACATTCGATGTTCCATCCTGGCCGGCCATTGCCCCAGGGTGACGTCCAGTGCGGTTCATGCGGCTTGGCGGCTTTCCACAAGACGAAGTCAAGCGGATCGCGCTTGGCGGTATTGACCGCAACCCGCTCGCCGGCGCGCAAGTCGTCGATGGACTTGCCGGAGAGCTTGCCGTAGCCGGGGAATTCCCGCACGGCGTAATACACGTCACCATTATCGGCAGCATAGGCTTTACCTTTGCCGATCAGGGTGCCAATCATGGATTGCATGTCACCTATATGCTGCGTGGCACGCGGCTCGGCATCGGGGCGCAACATCAGCAGACGGTCACAGTCCTCATGCATGGCCGCTACCATGCGGGTCGTCAGTTGTTCGATCGGTTCGCCATTGCGGTTGGCACGCTCGATGATCTTGTCGTCGACATCGGTGATGTTGCGCACGTAACGAACTTCATAACCGGCCGTTTGCAGCCAGCGATAGACCATGTCGAAGACTGTCAGGGTGCGGGCATTGCCAATGTGGAAGTAGTCGTAAACGGTCAAACCGCACACATACATGCGGACCTTGCCGGGTTCAATGGGAGTGAAAGCCTGTTTCTCGCGGGCCAGCGAATTGTGGATCCTGAGCATGATGGTGAGCTTCGGGCAAAGAGTCGTATGCCATCTGTCGCATGCAGATGGGCAAGATTATTCAAGGCATTGGGATTACGGCCGGATGTACAGTAAAATCCACTGGATTCTGCCGATCAACGCACTGGAACGACTCTACCATAATGCGCCGCTCGAACTCTCCCTGCCTCCGCATCTGTGTTGCCGCACTGCTGGCGCTGACCACCTCGATTCTGGCCAGTGCTGCCCAGGCCCAATCAGCCAACCCGCTAGCCGAGGCACAGACCCTGTTGCAGCAGGGGCAGCAAAGTCAGGCACTGGACAAAGTTGAACGTGCCCTGGCCGCCAACCCCAAGGATCGTCAGGCCCGTTTTCTCAAAGGCGTGATCCTTGCCGAAATGAACAAACTTGATGATGCGGCGGCCGTCTTCATCAAGCTGACCGAAGAAGCGCCGGAGTTGCCCGAGCCTTACAATAATCTGGCTGTCATTTACGCTCAGCAAAAGCAGTTCGACAAAGCCAAGGCCGCACTCGAAATGGCCATTCGCACCCATCCTTCGTATGCGGTAGCGCACGAAAACCTCGGTGACCTGTACGCCAAGATGGCCCGCCAGGCTTACGACCGTGCATTACAGATCGACTCAAGCAACGCCAATGCGCAAGCCAAGTTGAACCTGCTGCGTGACCTGACGTCCACCAGCTCCCGCCCCAGCGCTCCCGCCAAGACCACCACGGTTACCGTTGCAGCGGCGACGCCTGCTCCGACGCCCGTTATTGCGGCAAAACCCCCCGTCCCGCCGGTACCCGCGGTGGCCGTCACCACACCACCGGCAAAGGCTCCGGCGCCTGTAGCGGCCCCAGTTGCCGCAACCCCCGTGCCTGTTGCAGCGCAACCGGCTGAAGCAAAACCGACGCAGCCTGCTCCGACCGACGATGGCAAGAAGGCCGTGCGCTCGGCCGTTCAGGCCTGGGCCACAGCCTGGTCCAACAAGAATGCCAAGGAATACCTCTCCTACTACGCCAAGGATTTTCAGGTTCCCGACAAGAAATCCCGCAAGGCGTGGGAAGAAGAGCGCACCCAGCGCGTGACAAAACCCGGAAATATCAAAGTGTCATTGTCCGACATCGATATTTCGGTCAAAGGAAACGATGCAACGGTACGGTTCAAACAGCACTATGATTCGACTACATTCAGTTCGGCCAGTGGCAAGACACTGGTCATGACTTATCGTAGCGGTCGCTGGCAAATCCAGCAGGAGCGGATTGGACGTTGAAAAAAATCCTGAAGCGGCTGTTCTGCAGCAGAGTGCACCGGGTTGCCGCGTGCGCGGTGATCGTGTTTTCTGCCAAAGCCGGTGCACCGACAGCCATCATGGCAGGCGTCTCGGATGCGGGGCCGGATGCCACTATCAGTCTGATCATGCACGACATTGATCGGAACCAGCTGGATGTGGCACTCACCCGTACCGAAAACCTGATCCATCTGTATCCCAATTTCCGTCTTGCACATCTGATCCGTGGCGACTTGCTGCTTGCACGCTCGCAGCCACTGTCCACCTTCGGCAATGCGCCCAATGCTCCGGCAGGCCGGATGCAGGATTTCCGCGAGGAAGCCCTGGCACGTCTTCAGGGCTATCGCAATCGTCCGGCACAGAACATCGTGCCGCGCTATCTGCTGCAGATGCGTGAGGATCAGGACTACGCCGTGATCGTCGACACAAAGCAGTCACGCTTGTACCTCTACCGTAACGACAAGGGGCGCCCCTCTTTCGTGGCGGATTGGTACATCAGTCAAGGCAAAGCGGGGGCTGAGAAGACACGTGAAGGCGATAACAAGACTCCGGTCGGGGTATATCAGGTGACTGGCGTGTTGCCGCCCGAAAAGCTCGGCGACTTCTACGGTAAACGCGCTTTCCCGCTCAACTATCCGAATGACCTGGATCGCATGCAAGGGCGTAATGGTCACGGCATCTGGCTACACGGGGTACCCAAGGATACCTTTGCGCGTCCGCCGAAAGCTTCGGAAGGCTGCGTGGTGCTGGCCAACCAGGATCTGGACGCGCTGTCGACCTATCTCCAGATCGGCGTGACGCCCGTCATCATCAGCAACGGCATCGAGTGGCTTTCACTGGATGACTGGCAAACCGAACGCACCTCTCTTAAAAAAGAGATCGAGAATTGGCGTGCCGACTGGGAAAGCCGTGATGTAGAGAAATACCTCGATCACTATTCGAAACGTTTTCGTGCGGGAAGCCAGAGTCTGGATGCCTGGGCCAAACAGAAGCGTGACGTTACAACCGGCAAGACCTGGGTCAAGGTGGGTGTCCGCAATCTGAGCGTATTGCGTAATCCCGGCAAGGAAGATCTGGTCATGGTGACCTTTGATCAGGATTACAGCAGCAACAACCTCAGCAACGTTGCCAAGAAGCGCCAATACTGGGCCAAGGAAGACGGGCGCTGGAAAATCATCTACGAAGGAGTTCTCTGAACATGCGTCAGTTCATACATGCCCCGCTTCGCCTGTTGAAGCAGGCGGCTCTTGCCTTGCTCCTGACCTCGCTGACTAGCATTAGCTGGGCGGCAACGTCCCCGCAGGTGCAAATCGTCACCAGTCTGGGCGCTATCACGCTGGAACTGAATGCGGACAAAGCACCGCAGACCGTCGCCAACTTTCTCAAATACGTGGAAGACAAGCATTACGATGGCACGATCTTCCACCGTGTCATCAAGAACTTCATGATCCAGGGCGGTGGCATGACTGCAAACATGGCAGAGAAAAGCACCCGCGCCCCGATCAAGAACGAAGCCAACAACGGGCTCAAGAATGAGCGTGGAACGATAGCCATGGCACGTACGCAAGCGCCGCACTCGGCTACATCCCAGTTTTTCATCAACACGGTAAACAACGACATGCTGGATTATCCTGGCATGGACGGCTGGGGCTACTGCGTCTTCGGCAAAGTGATCGCCGGGATGGATGTCGTCGACAAGATCCGTGCGGTATCCACCAAAACAGTCGGTCCGTACGAAAACGTCCCCCAGGAACCCGTTGTCATCAAGAGCATGCAGGTCCTGCCCGCTCCTCCCGCCAAGTAATCCCTTTCCCCAACACGGGCCGTGCGTCACGGCCCGCTATTTTGGAGTTGTCCCATGGTCAAGCTGCACACCCGCTTCGGCGTCATCACCCTTGAACTCGATGCCGAGAAGGCCCCCGAGACCGTCAAGAATTTCCTTGCTTACGTGGAGGCGGGTCATTACGACGGCACGATTTTCCACCGCGTCATCAAGGACTTCATGATCCAGGGCGGTGGCATGCTGCCGGACATGAGCCAGAAGTCCTGCAACGCGCCTATCCAGAATGAAGCCAATAACGGTCTCAAGAATGACCGTGGCACCATTGCCATGGCCCGAACTTCGGACCCGCATTCCGCTACCGCGCAGTTCTTCATCAACACGGTCGACAATGATTTCCTGAACTTCCGTGCAGAAAACACCCAGGGTTGGGGTTATGCAGTGTTTGGCAAGGTCGTCGAAGGGCTGGACGTAGTCGATCAGATCCGTGCAGTGAAAACCGGTCGCAGCGGTTATCACTCCGATGTGCCGGTCGAAGCCGTGGTAATCGACAAGGCTGAAGTGGTCTGACCGATCACACATCGACCTGTCTATGCAACAACGCCGGCCCTGTGCCGGCGTTCTTCAATCAGCCGGAATCCCGCCTTGATCCTCTTCATCTCGGACCTCCATCTCTGTGTCGGGCGACCGGAAACCACCGCAGCCTTCTTGCGGTTCATTGACGGCCCGGCACGTCAGGCCAGGACACTGTGGATACTCGGCGATCTGTTCGAATTCTGGGTCGGCGATGATGACCTTGATGATCCTTTCCATGCCCGTATCGCAGAGGCGCTGGCGGGACTGAGTCACGACGGTGTCGATATCCGGATCATCGTCGGCAATCGTGATTTCCTGCTCGGCACGACCTTTGCTGCGCGCAGCGGCGCACAACTCGTTACAGAGCCGGCGCTTATCGAAGCGGGCGGACATCGCATCGTGCTTATGCACGGCGATGCACAATGCACGGATGACCTTGCCTATCAGCGTTTCCGCCGCCGCATCCGCTCACCGCTGTGTCTTGCCCTGCTACGCATCCTTCCGCTCAAGCTTCGGCGAGCACTGGCCAGGCGCATCCGACAAAACAGCGAAACTGCGCGCAGCTATCAGCCAGGACAGTTTTTCGACCTCAATGCGCAACGGGTCGAAACCATTTTCCGGACCAGCAATGCCGACTGGATGATCCATGGTCACACCCATCGACCGGCCTGCCATATCCTCAATGTCGATGGGCGGGAATGTCAGCGCTGGGTTCTGGCTGATTGGCACGACAAGGCCACCTGGTTGCAAGTGGGGGATGACGGCATCCGTCCCCTGAGTGAATGAACCAAGGAGGCTTTTGTCTCCTTGATTGCATCAGGCAGTCACCCTTCGCAACTTTTCCACAAAAGCAAACGGGGCACCGCTTTTGAGCAGGCGCCCCGCAACGCGTGATTCCACCAGTCTGGCTGGTTACTGCCCGCCACCTGCCATCAGGTTCAGATCAAGCTGGGCGTCATCTTCGTCAGCCGCTTTGGCCGCACCACGGCCATCTTCAACGCTATCCAGATATTCCGGCGTGACATCGCCGGTAACATAGATCCCGTCAAAACAGGAGCACTCGAACTGGCCTACCGCCGGATTGAGATCTCCAACCGCTTTCTTCAGATCAGCCAGATCCTGATAAATCATCGCATCGGCCCCGATCTCTGCACCAACCTGATCAGCATCCCGGAACGCCGCAATCAGTTCGGTACGGCTGGGCATGTCGATGCCATACACATTGGCATGCCGTACGGGAGGCGCTGCAGAAGCCATAAAGACTTTGGTTGCCCCTGCTTCACGCGCCATATTGATGATCTCGCGACTCGTGGTTCCACGCACAATCGAGTCATCCACGAGCAATACATTCTTGCCGACAAACTCCTGATGCATGGCATTGAGTTTCTGGCGCACGGATTTCCGGCGAACCGCCTGTCCGGGCATGATGAAGGTGCGCCCGATATAGCGGTTCTTGACGAAACCTTCACGGTACGGAATCGCCAGCCGGCTGGCCAGTTCCATCGCGGCCGAGCGGCTTGAATCGGGAATCGGGATCACTACGTCGATCTTCAGATGCGCATACTCGCGCTTGATCTTCTCTGCCAGATAAACTCCCATCTTTACCCGGCTTTCATAAACGGAAATACCGTCGATGATGGAGTCCGGCCGGGCCAGGTACACATATTCGAACATGCAGGGTGCGAACGCCCGCACCTCGGCACACTGGCGCATGCTGAGCTTTCCGTCGGTATCGATCAGCACAGCTTCACCCGGCGCAATATCGCGAACGGGCTTGAATCCAAGCACATCCAGCGCGACGGACTCGGAAGCCACCATGTACTCGGTGCCTTCCGGTGTTTCATGCTGCCCCAGGATCAGCGGGCGGATACCGTAAGGATCACGGAACGCCAGTAACCCATAACCCGCAATCATCACGACAGCGGCATACGCGCCCTTGGCGCGCTTGTGGGTGCCTTGAACCGCACTGAAGAGGGTATCTTCATCCAGACGGAAGGTGCCGTTCGAAGCAACTTGCAGTTCATGTGCCAGCACATTGAGCAGAACTTCTGAATCCGAGTTCGTATTCATGTGACGCAAGTCACCCAGATACATCTCGCGTTTGAGTTCTTCCGAATTGGTCAGGTTGCCGTTATGCGCCAGCATCAAGCCAAAAGGCGAATTCACGTAGAAGGGTTGTGCTTCGGCCGCATTGAACGCAGAGCCTGCTGTCGGATAGCGACAATGCCCGATCCCCCAGTTCCCCGCCAGATTGCGCATGTTGCGGGTACGGAAAACTTCACTTGCCAGACCGGAGCCCTTGTGCATGTGAAAGCGCCCGCCTTCAGCGGTTGCGATCCCGGCAGCATCCTGCCCGCGATGCTGCAGAACCTGCAAACCATCATAGAGCAGTTGATTGACAGGGCCTTTTGCTACGACACCAATGATTCCACACATACCTTCTCACCCGTCTCAATACTTGATACGTTGCCCCAGCTCCTTGGGAAGCCAGGGTTTGGCGGCAATCACCGCCGTTTCCAGGGGGGGCGCAAATACGGCTTCGCGCCACCAGGATTCCTTGGGCAAGCGGGTCATCCCCGCCGCTGCCACGACCAGCAAGGCCACGATCAATCCACGCACGGCGCCGAACCCTCCACCGAGCAACCGATCCACCGGACTCAATCCCGACGCTTCCAGCAGACTGCGCAAGATCCAGCGCAGAACCGCCAGTACGATCAACAAAACGATGAACACCAGCACAAAAGCCAGCGGCCAACGCAACCACGGAGCCTGCACCAGGCCAGCAAGAAAGGGCGCTACGGGCGTCGCCGCCTGCCAGGAAACGGCCAGTGCCACAATCCATCCCAGCAGGGCAAACACTTCGCTGATCAGCCCACGCCACAGACCAAGCAGCACACTGAAAAGGAGAAAACCCAGAAACGCGTAATCAAACCCGGTCACTTGGTCGTCACGATCCCGTTCAGCCCGGCATTTTTAAGCTTCGCCACGATAGCATCCGCGGCCGCACGATCAGCGAAGGGACCGGCTCGCACTCGGGTCTTATCCTCACTCTTCTGACCACTGGCCTTGACCCCTGCAGCCCCCGCACGACTGAGCACCTCGCGGGCATTCGCGTCATCCCGGAATACACCGAGCTGGACATAGAACTTCGCAGCTCCATCGCGCACAGCAGGTTTGCCATCAAGGATTTCGCGGGCGCGTTGCGCTTCGTTGAGCGGTTTCGTAGTAGCCGGTTTCGAAGCAAGGACTTCTGGCTTGACCGTCGCGCCAGCAGGCGATACAGCAACTGGTTTTTCCGCTGCGGGACGGGATTGCAGCGTCTGCGGCGCAGATGCTGGCGGCACGGCAGGCACGCCACTCTGATCAGCAGCGTGCGCCACGGCTGGACTGGACTGCACAGGCAAGACGGGGCTGGCCGGCGCAGGCGCGGTTCCCGTGATCAGACGCGAGGCATAATTGCTGCCTTCCTGGCTGGGAATCCGGATCTGCAATTCGTTGCTGGCGGGTTTTGGCTCGCTATCCATGACCATCGGCAAGAGAATAGCGGCGAGCAAAGCCAAGGCTATCGCCCCGACCAGGCGACGGCGGGCGCGTTTCTTGAGGTCAATCTGAACGTCGTTGTCGGCCATGAGCACTCACCGGGATTGCGTGGTTCGGGTGATGGCTTGCATCACATCGGCCACGGTCAAGAAGGATCCGAACGTGACGATTCTATCACCCTCACCGGCTCGGGCTCGCACTGACGCATAGGCACTGTGAGGATCAGCGAACAGTTCCACACGTTCCTTCACACCCAGTCTGTGCAGTATCTGGAGCAGATCACTGGCACGCGCGCCACGAGGCCCCGGCAGATCACACAGCAGCCAGTGATCCACGCGCGGCAGCATCGCCCGCAAGGCCCCTTCTATGTCCTTGTCGGACAGCATGCCGCAGATTGCCCAGGTGTCTGGAAAGAATCCCATATTGGCAAGATTGTCTGCCAGCACGGCAGCCGCTTGGGGATTGTGAGCCACATCCAGCACCACACTCGGGCGGCCTGGCAAAACCTGAAAACGTCCCGGCAATTCGACCAGCATCAAGCCTTGACGCACCGCTTGCATAGGCACCGGCAAACGCGTTTCCAGCGCTTCAAGAGCAGCCAGCACACTGGACGCATTGAGCAGTTGATTGGCGCCACGCAGTGCGGGATAAGCCAGACTGTTGCGACTTTGATGGCGTCCAATGAACTTCCATTGCTGCTTGTCACCGGAATATCCGAAATCCCGCCCCTGAACGGCAAGATCGGCACCGATGGTGCGTGCATGTTCGAGCAATGACAAAGGTGGTTGTGGGTCGCCACAGATGGCAGGCTTGCCTGCGCGGAAAATCCCGGCTTTTTCAAAGCCGATGAGCTCGCGCGTATCGCCCAGATAATCCATGTGATCCATCGCCACACCCGTCACGATGGTGCAATCCGGCTCAATCACATTCACCGCATCAAGCCGTCCACCGAGGCCGACCTCCAGCACAATCACATCCAGCGTTTCCTGGCAAAACAGCCACCAGGCAGCCAGCGTGCCGAACTCGAAGTAGGTCAGCGGGACCTCGCCACGCGCAGCCTCCACCGCCGCGAAACCACGGCACAGTTGCGCATCACTGGCTTCGCTCTGATTGATGCGTACCCGCTCGTTGTAGCGCAACAGGTGCGGCGAGGTATACAGCCCGACTTGGTAACCTGCCGCGCGAAGGATAGCCTCCAGCATTGCGCAGGTTGACCCCTTGCCGTTTGTACCGCCAACCGTAATGACGGCCGCTGGGCTACTGCAATCCAGTCTGACCAGAACCTCGCGAACGCGGTCCAGACCCAGATCAATGGGACGGCTGTGCTGCCCCTCGACATATGCCAGCCAGGCATCCAGCGAGGCAAATTCGACAGGCATGGATCAGGCGTTGGCCACAGCGGGCTGAGATGACAACAACGTGATGAGCTGGGCCAGGCGGCAACGCAACTGACGACGATCCACCACCATGTCGATCGCGCCCTTCTCAAGCAGGAACTCGGAACGCTGGAAACCCTCGGGCAAGGTTTCGCGCACGGTTTGCTCAATCACGCGAGGGCCTGCAAAGCCGATCAGTGCGCCCGGTTCGGCGATCACAACATCGCCCATGAACGCAAAGCTGGCGGAAACCCCCCCCATGGTCGGATCCGTCAGCACCGTGATGAATGGCAATTTTTTGGCTGACAGGCGGGTAATCGACGCGGTGGTCTTGGCCATCTGCATCAGCGAGAACAGGCCTTCCTGCATACGCGCACCGCCGCTTGCGGTGAAACAGATGAAGGGCAGCCCCTGTTCGACGGCAGCATTCACACCACGCACAAAGCGTTCTCCCACCACCGAGCCCATCGATCCGCCCTGAAATTCGAATTCGAATACGGCGACCACTGCCGGCACCGTCTTGATCGCTCCCTGCATGACCACCAGGGCATCGGTTTCGCCGGTTTCCTCGTTGGCCGCAGCCAGGCGGTCGATGTATTTCTTGCTGTCCCGGAATTTGAGCGGGTCAACAGGCAGAACCTCGGTACCGATCTCGAAACGGCCTTCCGGATCCAGCAACAGATCCAGACGCAAGCGCGCACTGATGCGTTTATGGTGACCGCATTTGGGGCAGACGTACTCGCTGCCTTCCAGATCGGAACGGTACAGCACTGCCTCGCAAGCTTCGCACTTGATCCACAAACCTTCGGGAATGGATTTTCGTGCGGGTTGGTCACGCTTGATCTTGGGCGGCAGCAGTTTGGTAAGCCAACTCATGGGAAGTCCTCGTATTCGGTTTCGGTCAGGCGCGAGCCGTATCCATGGCAGCGCGCACGCCGGAAAGGAAGGAAGTCAGACGCCCAGCGAGGCCGGCTTCGCCTTGCTCGACCTCCTGGACGATACGGGAGCCGATAATGATGGCATCTGCCACACTGGCTACGGCTTTGGCAGATGCTGCATCGCGGATGCCGAATCCCACGCCGATCGGCAGGCTAATGTGCTGACGCAATTCCGCGAGTTTGCTTGCCACGCTGGCGACATCAAGATTCGCAGCGCCTGTCACGCCCTTCAGCGAAACATAGTAAACATAGCCACTGGCAAGCTTGGCAACGGCTTGCATGCGGCTTACCGGCGTAGTCGGTGCCAACAGGAAAATCGGATCCATCCCGTGCTGCTTGAGGATCGCCACACGCTCCGGCGCTTCCTCGGGCGGCAGATCGACCGTCAATACACCATCGATGCCCGCCGCGACGCCTGTACGTGCAAAAACTTCGTAGCCCATGGCTTCTAGAGGATTGGCATACCCCATCAGGACAACGGGCGTATCTGCATTGGTCTGCCGGAACTCGGCCACCATGGCAATCACCTGACGCAGACTGACACCGTGCGCCAAAGCGCGTTCGCTGGCGCGCTGGATCACTGGACCATCGGCCATCGGATCGGAAAAGGGAACGCCCAGTTCGATGATGTCCGCCCCACCTTGTACCAAAGCGTGCATCAGGCCCACCGTCGCCCCGGGATTCGGGTCGCCTGCCGTGATGTAGGGAATCAGGGCTTGCCGGCCAGCAGCCTGCAAACGCGAAAATGTATTCTGGATACGAGACGTGCTCATGTCGGAATGCCGCTCAAAATGGATTACAGCTCGATGCCGGAGAGACGGGCGATCGTCGGGATATCTTTGTCGCCACGTCCAGACAGATTGACCACGAGGATCTGGTCCCGTCCCATGGTCGGCGCGATTTTCTTGGCATGCGCCAGGGCATGACTGGATTCCAGCGCGGGGATGATGCCTTCGAAGTGACACAGGTCATGAAAGGCCGCCAAGGCTTCATCATCGTTGATGGCGACGTATTCGGCCCGCTTGATTTCATTCAGATAGCAGTGCTCCGGACCCACGCCGGGATAATCCAGACCGGCCGAAATCGAATGCGTTTCGATGATCTGACCATTTTCATCCTGCATCAGGTTGACGCGCTGTCCGTGCAAGACGCCAGGCCGCGCATCGGTTGTCAGCGGTGCGGCATGCTTGCCGGTTTCAATCCCGAAACCGCCGGCTTCCACCCCGATCAAACGCACACCAAGCACTTCGATATAGGGATAGAAAATCCCGATAGCATTGGATCCGCCGCCCACGCAGGCCACCACGGCATCCGGCTGACACCCGATCTGCTCGGCGCACTGGGCTTTGCATTCCTCGCCAATGACCGATTGAAAATCGCGAACCAACTGAGGATAGGGATGCGGGCCCGCGCAAGTTCCAATGATGTAATAGGTGGAGTCGACGTTGGTCACCCAGTCGCGCATGGCTTCGTTCATGGCGTCCTTGAGTGTCTTGGAGCCACTTTCGACCCCTACAACGCTAGCCCCGAGCAGCTTCATGCGAAAAACATTGGGTGCCTGACGCTTGACATCTTCAGCGCCCATATACACCACGCACTCCAGACCATAACGTGCCGCGACGGTCGCCGAGGCAACCCCATGCTGCCCTGCTCCAGTTTCGGCAATCACCCGTTTCTTGCCCATTCGACGGGCCAGCAAGGCTTGACCAATGGTGTTGTTGATTTTGTGGGCGCCTGTGTGGTTGAGGTCTTCACGTTTCAGATAGATCTGTGCACCACCCAATGCATCTGACCAGCGCCGGGCATGATAGAGCGGGCTTGGCCGTCCAACGTAGTGTTTCAGCTCGTGATGGAACTCGGCCAGGAAGTCCGGATCACGCATCGCTTTTTCGTATTCGATACGCAATTCATCCAACGCGGGGATCAGTGTCTCGGCGACAAAAACGCCGCCAAACTGGCCGAAGTGCCCGGTCTGATCCGGCAAGTTGTATGTCGATTTATTTTCGGCCATCTGCTTCCTGTACTCCTGCAACAAAAGCTTCCATCAAAACGCGATCCTTGATTCCCTTGCCCGCTTCTACCCCGCTGCTGACATCGACAGCCCACGGACGCACCCGTCGTATGGCTTCACCAACATTTGCAGCGTTCAAGCCACCTGCCAGCACCAGCGGGACGGAATTGCTCTCGGGCAACAGGTTCCAGTCAAAAACTTCACCGCCACCACCATAAGCATTCACCCAGGCATCCACCAGCAAACCGCAGGCGCCAGGATAACGGGCTGCGTAGTTTAACAGATCGAACCCGGCCCTCACCCGCGCAGCTTTCATGTAGGGCCGACCAAAAGATTCGCAATAGGCAGGCTCTTCATCGCCATGGAACTGCAGCAGATCGAGCGGCACCTCCGCCAGGATTTCCCGGACCCGCTCCGGCGCTTCATTCACGAACAGTCCAACGCTTGTCACGAAAGGCGGTAACAAGGCGCACAGCTCACGTGCCTGTTCCAGTGACACGGCACGGGGACTCGGCGGATAGAACACGAAGCCCACCGCATCGGCGCCAGCCCGGACAGCGTCCAGCACATCCTGTGATCGCGTCAGGCCACAAATCTTGATTCGCGTACGCATAGCTTTCATAACCCTGCAGGCAGGAACAGGGGCGCGATGATACGGCCTCTGTCCGGTAGATTCCAGTTGTCCGGGTACTCGACCCCCGCCAGATACAAGCCATGGGGCGAGAAGGTTGGTGGAGAAAGCCGGCGGTCACGCAGTTGCAGCAGCTCTCCCATCCATTCTGGCGGATAGGCACCTTTGCCGATATAGACAAGTGCGCCAACCAGATTGCGGATCATGTGGTGTAAAAAGGCATTGGCTTCAAAGTCAAACACGATCCATTCCCCTTTGCGCTGAACCTGCGCCAGGCGCAGATCACGTACCGGGGATTTTGCCTGGCATCCCGCTGCACGAAATGCCGAAAAATCATGGACGCCTTCAAGCAATGCTGCGGCTTGTGACATCTGCTCCACATCAAGCGGAGCATGAAACCAGCCCACCCGCCCATTGAGCAGGGCCGACCTGACTGGCCGATTGAGCAGCACGTAACGATAGCGTCGCGCTGTCGCCGAAAAGCGCGCATGGAAACTGTCATCAACTTCGGAGGCCCAATTGACGGCTACCCCATCCGGCAAGTGCGCATTCACGCCACGCACCCAGGCTGTTGCAGGACGGATGGCAGAGGTATCGAAATGCGCAACCTGTACTGCCGCATGCACTCCGGTATCGGTCCGGCCCGCACAGACGACAGCAACAGGCTCTGCGGCAATCCTGCCAATTGCAGTTTCCAATACGTTCTGGACGGTACGGCCATGCGTTTGTGCTTGCCAGCCTTCGAAACCGGTGCCGCAATATTCAACCCCCAACGCCAGCCTTACCATAACAACCACCCCGCAAGCAGCAGGCCCAGGATCGACAGCAGGATACGGTCCTGCCATCCCAGATGATGTACGGACCAGGTTTCCTCGGCCGGATTGACGGGGTCTTCTAGGGCTTCGTCCAGACAATTGCGCCAATTCAGGTCACGCCGCTCGACGTAATCCAGCACCAGGCGTAGTCGTACAGCAAACCGTTCCGGATCGAGGCCCAGCAGGCGCAAGGGAAACACAAGCACAAACAGGCTGTTAACCCAGTCTTCAATCGAGAGATGACGCAGCATCAAGGCTACGACCGAAACAATTGCAAGCAGGCGCAAGGCAGGTTCAGTGGTTGCTCGCAAACCATCCCAGGTCGGGCTGAAACTTCCGAGTGCCGGCAAAATCATGGTGCCCGGAGTTTGCCAGGCGAACAGGATCAGCAGCGCCAAAAAAATGAACCGCAGACGGCGCAGGATGCGTCGCCAATCAGCCGGAGCGGAAACCAAGGCAACCGTTCCGGCCAGCATTGTCCACCACGGCAAGTAGCCGGCAGCGACCGTTTGCAGCAGGAGAATCAAAAAAAATCCGGCCGTCACGAAGACGGCCGGATGGATCTCTTTGACCATCAAAACCTTTCAGGCAACACTAACACCACCGGAAGACTCAGCCAATCCGGCCCAGCATGGTTTTGGCTTGGTCTTTCTGGAAGTCTGCGCCATCAGAAATCACTTCTTCCAGCAATTCGCGGGCACCTTCCATATCGCCCATTTCCTCGTAGGCTTTGGCCAGTTCAAGCTTGGTGCTGACTTCGTCATTGACGTCAATGCTGTCCTGAATCGGTTCCATCGACACCACTGGCGCGGGAGCTGCCACCGCGGGTTCTGCCATCCCGGTCGTATTCAGATTGACACTGGATAGATCCAGAGCAGGCTTTTCAGGCTCGTCACCCAACTCAAAGTCGAAATCAAGCAGGCTGCCTTCAAAATTGGTCTTTTCAAGATCCACTTCAGACAAAGCTTCGTGATCTCCATCGGTTTCAATCCCGATATCGAAGTCTGTCTCGGTGATTTCAGCACGCTGCGGCGCATCGATCCCCGCCGTGGTAGCGGACAGCGCGTTATCGTCGTCCAGCCCGATATCAAATTCGAGCGGAGCTTCCTCGCCGATGATTGAAGGCTGGGTCGCAATGGCCTCATCCATCGAAGGCAGCAGTTCTTCGTCTTCACGTGACTCGACTTGCGTCGGTTGATCGTCCGTCGAGGGCGAATCAAGATCCAGATTGAAATCCAGATTCAAGGCTTCAGGCACCGGCGTAACAACCGGAGCAGCCTCCGGAATCACCGGGAGATTACCTTCGCCAGCAGTGAATTGGCCGATTTCACCCGGCACAGTCCAGGTAGAGCGGACCTGGGAGATGTTGTTGGTCCCAAAACTCACAGCAGGCGTTTCTTCCACCACCGGAATCTCGGGCACAGCAACCGGCTCAGATGCCACGTTTTCCGGCGCCGCTTCAGCAGGAGCTGGCTGTTCCAATACCGTTGATTTGTACAGCGGATTATTCGGATCCAGCTTTGCGCCCAGTGCGGCCGCCTTGCTCCAGTCGTCACCAACACCACCCGACTGTGTATACAGATCGGTGGCAATATTCTCGAACTGTTTCAGTGACCGACGCTGTGCGTAAATTTCCAGCAGCTTCACGTATACAGCGGTTCTGGATGGGTCGTTTTTCAGAGCATCCAGCAGAATCTCTTCCGCTTGCGCATCGCGACCGTAGGCCATATAGACATCAGCTTCGGCAACCGGATCAACACCTTCGTCGGCATCAATGGCCGACATGCCGGACTGACTGAAATCCGTATGCAGCAGGCTTGTTCCGCCTGTATCTACGGTCTGACCACCTGCACTTCCGAAAACAGAATTGGGACTGGTGGTCGAAGATTCCGTCAGCTGGGTATTTCCCGAACCTGCAGCAGCCTGTTTGCGACGTTGCTTGAGGACCACATAACCAATCCCTGCCGCAACAACACCCAAGCCGAGCACGACACCTAGATTGCGGAACAAGCCCCCTTCTTCTTCGACGGGTACCGGCGCAGCAGCAACAGGTGATGCCGAAACGGTCGGAACCGCAACAGATTGCTCCACCACAGCCGGAGCAGAAGGAGCTTCAATCACAGGTGCTGCAGACGACTGCTCGACCACCGGCGCAGAAACTTCTGCCACAGGTGCAGGTGTGGGTGCCGACACTTCAGCAATCGCTGAGGCGCTTTGCTCGGCCAGCAGTTTCTTGTCCTGATCTGCTTTCAGCTTTTCAGCCTTGATTTTTTCAGCCTTGTCCGCGCGTGATTCTGCCGCCTTGGCTGCAGCCTGTGCTGCAGAAGCCTGCTTTTGTGCATCAGCAAGGCCCTGATTTTTGAGTTCAATGAGTTTCTGGAGTTCCTTGACGTTCTTTTCAAGGTCACTCACCCGCGAATTGGCTTCTTTCAAGGCCTTTTCGCGAGAGGCAATATCGTCTTGCAAAGTCTGCAAACGTGCCTTGGTTGCCGCATCCGTAGTTGCGGCGGCGGCTCCCGGCTTGCCGGTCTCGGCCGCGGTGACTTTCACCTTGTCTTTGGTTTGCTGAGAAGGAGCGAGCTTTTCTTCAACTTTCGGGGCAATCTTGCCTGAAGCAGCTTGTCCCGTACTGGTCTCCCGGGCTGGTGCAGCGACGGCAGAAGATGCCACGGTCTGGCGATATTGCTCAAAATTGGAGGCCTTCAGGATGATGCGCCGAGCCTCAGCCTTCGGAATCTGAACAACTTCACCTGCTTGCGGCACCTTGAGAATGCGGCCGGCGCGCAATCGGTTGATGTTTCCACCGATGAAGGCTTCAGAATTCGCACGGTATAACGCTGCGATCATCTGTTCCTGCGTGACCTCTCCGGAACTGACTTCGTTGGCAATCTTGGAAAGATTGTCACCGCGCTTGACGGCATAATCTTCGCCGCTGCTTTGCGGCTTGGGCGACCTTTCACGAACCACTGGCGCGGCAGAGGGAGCACTCTCTGCACGGGATGATGCAACCGGCGCGCCTTCCACGACGGGACGGGAGAATGGCTTCGATTCTGGCGTGCGCGATACGGGAGGGACTACTGCCGCAACGGGTTTGGGCCCCGACATTTCGGCCGGGTCGAGCAGGAACGTGAATTCACGCTGCAAACGACCACCTGCCCAGTTCAAGTCAATCAGCAGGTCTACAAAGGGTTCACTAAAAGGTTTGTCCGAAGTGATCCGGACCACGGCCTCCGTTGTGCCTCGTCGCTCCACCGACATTTTCACGCCACTCAGGGCGTTCAGGAATTCAACATTGGCGCGCTTGTAGGCTTCCGGAGAAGCCATGCGAACCACCATATTATCCAGCTCTTCAGCAGAGGCCATCAGCTCGACTTCCGCACGCAACGGCTGCCCCAGAGAGCTCAGAACATTGATGCGGCCTAGCCCGGCAGCACTGGCGCTTCCACAAAAAGCCAACATCATCGCTGCAACGAGGGTACTACGAAGCATCGGAGTTTTCATATCGGTTACGCGCGGTGCATGAAAGAGCCACCGTCTCTTAGAGTTAGAGATGTAAGATCAAAATAACATCAACGAGTTATCGCCGCAAGCTAACCTATTACCTGAGTATCAGCAATACAACACTATAAAACCGTTGTTTCTGCACTGTACGCCAAGTGCTTGCCGAACATGAGGCAGACATACGCCGCAGCACCATCAAAGAATTTCGGCGGAGTGCATCACGCGACTCCGCCGAATCAAAACACATTTCAGCTCAATACCTTACGCACAGGCCGCATGACAAATCGACATGCAAGACAGGAAATCAGGCCTCCAGCAAGATCCGCAGCATGCGGCGCAAGGGCTCTGCGGCCCCCCACAACAACTGATCACCAACCGTGAATGCAGCCAGGTACTCTCCGCCCATCGCCATCTTGTGAAGGCGACCAACGGGCACATTCAGACTGCCATTGACGGCAGCAGGCGCGAGTTCGAGCTCAGAGCGTTCCCGTTCATTGGGCACCACGCGAACCCAGTCGTTGGCACGGGCAATGATATCCTCGATTTCGTCCAGCGGAACATCCTGCCGCAACTTGATGGTCAAGGCCTGACTATGACAGCGCATTGCACCGATACGCACGCACAGGCCATCGATCGGAACACTTCCTTGTGTACGGAAAGCCGGCTTGCCGAGAATCTTGTTGCATTCGGCACCGCCCTTCCACTCTTCCTTGCTTTGGCCATGTTCGTAAGGCACGTCGATCCACGGGATCAAGCTGCCAGCGAGGGGAACGCCCCGGAAGTTCTTCACGGGCATTTCGGCTGAACGCATGGTTTCGGCAACCTTG
>Ga0316604_10000497_pt1 | contig 47129 bp, 36 predicted proteins | sample OWC_soil_day20_C_FD_207650 | JGI IMG/M metagenome (GOLD analysis project Ga0316604, IMG submission 207650) | Wetland soil microbial communities from Old Woman Creek delta, Ohio, United States - OWC_soil_day20_CT | ecosystem: Environmental > Terrestrial > Soil > Wetlands | place: USA: Ohio...
CGCCCTCCCCTCGGGGCGCGTACGCCAGCGTTCCGGCGCACTCTCCCCGTGCCGTGATCACATCTCCGTTGGGAAACGCACAGCAGATTGCCGAAACAAATTTGCATCGGCGATCCGTTTGTCCGCGCATCGTTTCCAGCAGAAGCCGGTAGCGCCCGGTATCGTCCAGCGCTTCCCCGCCGTAACGGGCGGAATATACCCCCGGCGCTCCGGCAAGGGCGTCCACCATCAGCCCGGAATCATCGGCGATGGCGGGCAGCCCGCTCGCCTCCATAACGGCCCTGGCCTTCAACGCGGCATTTTCCTCAAAGGTCGCCCCCGTCTCCTCCACCAGAACATCAACCCCCGCCTCGGATTCTCCAATCACTTCGACGCCGAGCCGGGTGAGAATGTTTCTCAATTCCACAAGCTTTTTCTCATTCTTGCTGGCCAGCACTAATTTGATCATACCAATTCTCCGATTACCTTTTTTTGAAGCTCGTGAAGCTCTCCGATTCCCTTTTGGCAGAGCTCCAGCAGCCGCTGATGCTCCCAGAGGGTAAAGGGCCGCTCCTCTCCCGTCGCCTGCAGCTCAATCAGTTCACCCCTGGCGGTCATGACACAGTTCAGATCCACCATAGCGGAGGAATCCTCCTCATAACAGAGGTCAAGCAGCGCGGTGTCATGGACGATTCCAGCCGAAACCCCCGCTACATAGGTTTTCAGCGGCATCTTGGAGATAGCTCCCTCATGCAGCAGCCTGCGGCAGGCGAGAGCCAAGGCCACAAAGCCTCCGGTCACAGAGGCGGTACGGGTTCCTCCATCTCCCTGGAGTACGTCACAGTCAACGATAATCTGCCGCGCCCCCAGCAGCTTCAGGTCGGTTGCAGAGCGGAGCGCACGACCGATCAGACGCTGGATTTCCGCGCTTCTCGGAGAGAGCTTGAGCTTGGAGACATCCCGGCGGCTGCGCTCCCGGTTGGCACGGGGAAGCATGGAATATTCCGCGGTCACCCAGCCCTCTCCAAAGGGTACATGGGGCGGTACTCGCTCCTCCACGGAGGCGGTGCACAGCACATGGGTTCCGCCGCACTTGATCAGAACGCTCCCCTCCGCGAACTGATTGATATGAGGAATCAATTCCACCTGCCTCATCTGATGTTCCGTGCGTCCGTCAATTCGTTCCATTCTGATGCCTCGCTTTTCTATTTCACTGAAAATATGTGGTCAGTGCGATGATCAGCCCACCGACCGTGCAGATCCCGCCGATAATACGGGTACGGAGAAGCGCTTTTTGAGGGATCTCCTCGCCCATTCTCTCATAGCGTTTTTTCAGTATCTTCTCCGGGCGCATGAGATAGTATATACCTATAAAGCTGAACACAAAACCCATCACAGTTGCAAAATTAATCATTGAATCAAAGCCTCCGCAAACGAAGCGCCGTCAAAGGGCTGCAAATCGTCAGTCCCTTCGCCCAGCCCTACAAATTTAACCGGAATCTGAAGAGAATCCGCAATGGACACCACAACGCCTCCCTTTGCGGTTCCGTCCAGTTTGGTCAGGACGATCCCTGTGATTCCGGCGGACTCGCCAAACTGCTTGGCCTGAATCAGGCCGTTCTGCCCGGTAGTCGCATCCATCACCAAAAGAGTTTCCCTGGCTCCGCCGGGAAATTCCCGGTCGATCACCCGGCTGATTTTATTGAGCTCGTTCATCAGGTTCTGCTTGTTATGAAGCCGCCCGGCAGTGTCCACCAGCACCACATCCGCGCCTCTGGCTCTGGCGGCGTTCATGGCGTCATAAACGACGGCGGCCGGATCGGACCCTTCGTCCTGGCGGACAATGTCCAGCCCGCTCCGCTCCGCCCAGATGGAAAGCTGTTCGGCGGCGGCGGCGCGGAAGGTATCTCCCGCGGCCAGAAGCACCCGCTTTCCCCTCTTTTTTAGAAACGCGCCCAATTTTCCGATGGTAGTGGTCTTACCCACGCCGTTCACGCCAATGAATAATAGAATGGAAGGCTTTGTGGAGAGATTAATGGCGGTGTCGCCCACATCCAGCATCTTGGTGATGATGCTCCGCAGGCAGCGTTTCCCCTCCTCCACATCCTTAATTTTTTCCTCCTTAATGCGCTTGCGCAGCGTTTCCACCGCCTTCAGCGCGGTATCCACACTCATGTCCGCAAGAATGAGCTTTTCCTCCAGTTCATCGTAAAAATCGTCATCCAGCTTGGTCAATCCCGAAAAAATACTGATATTTTTCAGTTTATCAAAAAATCCCATGTTTCCGCTCCTTCTTAACCCTTGCTCTTGGTGCTCAGATTGCTTTTACCCGCGCCCCGCCCAGGGTTGCGCGGACTTTGCGTTGACCGTGCGGTTTTACGTTGCCTTTAATTTCAGCTCCCTCTCTACCTCATTGAGATTGATGGTGAGAATTCGGCTGATACCGCGCTCCTGCATGGTAACGCCATAGAGGACGTCAGCTTCTTCCATGGTGCCCCGCCGGTGGGTGATGACAATAAACTGCGTTTTATCGGACATACGGCGCATATACTGGGCAAAACGGGTCACATTTACATCGTCCAGAGCCGCCTCAATCTCATCCATCACGCAGAAGGGTGTGGGGCGAACCTTGAGAATGGCAAAATAAAGGGCAATGGCGACAAATGCCTTTTCTCCGCCAGAGAGCAGCGTAATGATCTTCAGTGCCTTGCCCGGAGGCTGCACCTTGATTTCGATGCCGCAGTTTAAAATATCCTGCTCATCCTCCAGCTCCAGCGTTGCCGTTCCTCCGCTGAAAAGCTCTACAAAGGTTTTTCCGAATTCTTCGTTAATGATGGTAAACTGAGTGCGGAATATTTCCGTCATCTCGGCTGTAATGTCCCGGATAATGCGTTCCAGCTCAAGCTGCGCCTTCTGGACATCGTCGCGCTGGTCGGTGAGATAGGTATACCGCTCGTTCACCCGCTGGAACTCCTCGATTGCGTCGAGATTGATATTCCCCAGCGCCGAAATATCCCGCTTGAGCTCCGATATACGCCGTGCCGCCTTCGGGACGCTCTCCAGCTCCATCGCCTGCGCCTTGGCCGCCTCATGGGACAGCTCATAGCTCTCCCAAAGGCGGTCTAAAATATTCTTTTCCTCAATGGCGTTGGCGGAACGTTTCTGCTCCAGAAACGAAATCTCCCGCTCCATGGAGAGCAGGGACTCATTTTTCTCCCGGCTGTCCTTGTCCGCCCGGTTGCGCTTTCCCTCAAGCTGCTGCTTTTCCTCGGTCAGGCGGCGGATCAGCTCATTCTGACTTTGATTTTCCGCCCGGATGACTGCCAGCTGCTGTTCCCTTACCAGAATCTCGGCGCTGATCGCCTGATTTTTCCCCTCATACTCGGCAATCAGCTCCAGCCGCGCCTGCCGGTCTCCGGTAATATCCCGGCATAGGGCCTCCAGCTCGTTGAGCGCCATGGCAGTGGCATCCCGCTCCGCTTCCAGTGCCGCGGTTTTGGCGGCCAGAGCCGCCGTTTCGCTCTGCAAACGTTCCAGCCTGCTTTTGAGATCCGTCTGCCCCCGGCTCTTTCCCTCGGCCTCGGCACGCAGGGCGGCCGCCGCGCCCTCCAGCTCGCTGATACGCATCCGGGCAGCCTCTGTATCCGCCGCGATTTGCTCCGAACGTGCTTTCACCTGCTGCAGCTCCTGCCGCTGGGTTCCATGCCGCTCCGCCAGGTCGGCCAAGAAGGCATCCGCATTTTCCAGACGTCCCTCCAGCTTTAAAATGGCATCCTCCAGCTCGCGCCGCTGGCCCTGTGCCGTCTCCAGCTCATAAGCCGCTGCGGAAAGCTCTCTGCGCGCGTCTTCCAGCAGCGACAACGCATTTTTTAGACCGGTACCGAGCTCCGCCTTCTGCTCGCCCAGCCGCTCCAGTTCATTGGCTCTGCTCAAAATGCCCGCGCTTCGGCTCACCGAACCGCCGGTCATGGAGCCGCCCGCATTGAGCACCTGCCCGTCCAGCGTCACAATGCGGAACCGGTGACCGAAGGTTCTCGCGATGCGGATGGCACAGTCCATATCCTCCGCAATCACGATACGTCCCAGCAAATTGCGGAATACCGCATCGTAGGCGGGCTCATAGTCTACCAGCCCGCTGGCGATGCCGATAAAGCCGTATTGCTCATCGAGCCCCCTCTCCTTCAAGTCCATAGGCTTGATGGTGCTCAGGGGCAGGAATGTCGCCCGTCCGCCGTCGCGGTGCTTGAGATATTGAATGGCGGCCTTGCCGTCCTCCTCACGCTCCACCACAACATGCTGCATCGCGCCGCCCAGGGCGATTTCAATGGCAACAGTATATTGATCGGGCACATGCAACAGACCTGCCACGGGACCGTGAATCCCCTGTAGATTTCCTCGTCCCTTTTCGTTCATCACCAACTTGACCGCCTTGGAGTAGCCCTCATACAACTTCTCCATCTCAGAGAGCATATGAATGCGGGAGTTGAGGTTGTTCTCCTCCATTTGCAGTCTGTGGACATTGGCCTGCGTATCCTCCAGCTTTTTCCGGCGGGAACTCTGACGCAGCTCGTAGCCGCTGATGATATTGGTGAGGCTGTCCCGCTCTTCACGGGCTTTGCTGTGCTCGGCACGGAGGGTTTCCCTGTCCGTCTCCGCTTCTTTTCTCTTCTCCTCCCGGGCAATCAGCTCCTGACCCAGAGCCTCCTCCCGGTCAAACAGCTCCTGAGCGGCAGCGGCCAAAGCGGAGAGCAGCGCCCGCGCCTCGGAAGCCGAGGTGTTCTCCATGGCCTCCTTCCGGCGCAGCTGCTCCAGTTCATTTTCCAAAGTGCCTGCCGTCCGGTTCAGTGCCTCGGAATCCGCACGCTGTTCCTTCAGCTCGCCGCAAGTGGCCTCCAGCAGCCCGTCAACCTCTTCCAACCGCTTTCTGCGCTGGTTGATCTGATCGTTGATGCCACCGGCTCTGCCCTCCTGAGCCTCCAGCTCCTGCTGAACACGGGCCGTATTTTCCGCGTTATTTTTGATATCGTTCCTGAGAACCGCGATGGCGCTCTCCACCTCGCCGGCCTCTGCCTCCCGCACTCCGAGACGCTGTCGGCCCTGTTCCATTTCGATATCTTTTTCCCGCATCTGCCCGCCATAGGCTTCCGCCGCCGCGTAAAGCTCGTTGACCGCGCCGCGTAGCTCGTCCCTCTGCCGGTTGGCCGCCTCAAAATCCACATTGGTTTTCACAGCGCCGGACCAAAGCTTTTCCAGCTGATCCAGCCAGATGGAAATCTCCAGAATACGCAGCTCATCCCGCAGGATCAAAAACCGCTTTGCCTTTTCGGACTGAATCCGTAGCGGCTCCACCTGAAGCTCCAGCTCATCAATTTTATCGTTGATCCGCAGGAGGTTCTCCTCCGTCCGCGACAGCTTGCGCTCCGCCTCCTCCTTGCGGTGGCGGAAACGTGAAATGCCCGCCGCCTCCTCAAAGACCTCGCGGCGGTCCTCGCTCTTAACCGAGAGGATCTCGTCGATTTTACCCTGTCCGATGATGGAATATCCCTCCCGGCCAAGGCCGGTGTCCATAAACAGCTCGTTTACGTCCTTGAGGCGAACCGAGCGACGGTTAATATAGTATTCGCTCTCACCCGAACGGTAATACCGCCGGGTGACCATCACCTCATTCTCCTCCATATCGAAAAGCTTGTCGGAATTATCCAGCACCAGAGACACCTCGGCAAATCCAAGACCCTTGCGTTTTTCGGTGCCGTCAAAAATAACGTCCTCCATCTTCGCCCCCCGGAGCACCCGGGTGGACTGCTCTCCCATCACCCAGCGAATAGCGTCGGAAAGATTCGACTTACCGGAACCATTCGGCCCCACAATGGCTGTGATGTCCTCTCCGAAGGAGAGAACCGTTTTATCCGGAAACGATTTAAAGCCTTGGATCTCCAACGCCTTTAAGTACAACAAAATCACCTCTTTGCAGGTTGAGTCTTGACGCTATGTCTCCGGTGCGGCTTTTTCGCCGCGAATCAAATGCTTTGTCGATTATTATATCAATATTTTTTCTGTTATGCAATTCATTGGGTGAAATCCGGTGAAATTCAGCAAAAAGCAGGACAAGCTCCTCTGAACCGGCCCTGCCTCATGGTGTTTAATTGGTGAGCGTATGGATGGCCGCCTGAGCTGCGGTCTGCTCGGCTTCCTTCTTGCTCCTGCCGCTGCCGCTGCCCACAACGGCTCCGTTCAGTTCCACATCCACGGAAAAAGTTTTGTCATGGTCCGGTCCGGTGGCGCTGATCAGCCGATAGGTCAGCTTCTGCCCGCTCTCCCGCTGCACAAGCTCCTGCAAAATGGTCTTATAATCGCGGTTGACCGGCTGCTGAGCTTCCTCCTGGGTGAGCAGCAGCTTTCGGATGGTGCGCCTGGCCTGCGTCATTCCTCCGTCCAGAAAAATCGCCGCAAAAACGGCCTCCGTGGCATCCGCCAAAATCGAAGGGCGTTCCCTTCCGCCGCCGGCCGCCTCACCCTTGCCCAGCTTCAAGTATTCGCCCAGCTTTAACCGAAGCGCCACCTGGTGCAGACTGGCCTCACAGACCAGAACGGCGCGGGTACGGGTCAGCTCCCCCTCCGGCATATCGGGATTTTGGCGATACAGATGATCCGCCACCACCATTCCCAGCACCGAATCCCCTAAAAACTCCAGCCGCTCGTTGCTGTTCATGCCACCACGGTGCTCATTGGCGTAAGAGCTGTGTGTCAGCGCATTTTCCAAAAGCGCCGGATTTTTAAATTCATAGTCCAGCCGATCCTGCAATGCTTTCATACCTTAAGTTCCGCTCCAAATAAAAAAGTAAAACGGAAAACCCCGCCAGGGCGGGGCTTTCCGTCGCTTCCGGTCAATCCCCCGTCCGCTCCTGGAGATATCTGACCAAATCATCTACGGTAGAGATGGACGCAAGATCCTCCTCCTCCATTTCCGCAACGCCAAACTCTTCCTCCAAAGCCATGGAAAGTTCAACAATATCGATAGAATCAGCACCCAAATCCTCCTCAAAGGAAGTTTCGGCGGTAATATCAGATTCTTCAACGCCAAATTGCTCCGCAATTAATGCACGCAATTTTTCAAAGATCATACTAATCGCTCCCTCTTGATATCCGAATTTTGCATTCTCATAATAGGTGGATTTATTTCCGCTGTCAAGAGATATTTATGAAATTTTTATAGCTTCATGTCCCATTCCCAAGAACCCACCGGTTCAGCCCGGCCTGTGTACGGTCACAGAAGGAGGAAAAGCCGCGGACAGCATGGCTGGTATCCGGCCTTACATAAGACGGTCAGTCATCCTCAGCGTTCAGCTTCATATAGCCGATATTTTCGGTAATATCCTCAATAATACCCGATTTTGCAAAGCTTGCGGCCTGCCTGATCGCATTTTTCATGGCATAGGCATCCGATGACCCGTGAGCCTTGATGACCGGGCGGGAAATACCGATCAGAGCAGTTCCGCCCACCTCACCCGCGTCCACCAGTTTTTTGATATCCCGCAGTCCGTCCTGCAAAAGTGCGGCCCCAATTTTTGTGGTGAGGTTTTTAAAAAATGCCTTTTTTATCTCCTGCATCAAAAAAATCCCGGCGCCTTCCAGGGTTTTTAAAAAAATATTTCCTGCGTAGCCGTCGCAGACAATGACATCCACGGCGCCTTCCACGGCTTCTCTTGCCTCCACATTGCCCACAAAGTTGATTCGCTCCTCGTCGGAAGCCTTTTTGAGCAGTACCCAAGTTTCGCGTTGCAGGTTGGTTCCCTTTGTCGGCTCCGTTCCAATATTTAGTAATCCCACTCTCGGCTGGGGGCGTCCCATCACCCGCTCAGCATAGTAGGAGCCCATGTAGGCAAATTGCAGCAGGTACTCAGCGGTACACTCCGCCGTGGCACCGCAGTCGATAAGCACCGCGCCTCCGTTGCCCGTGGGTACGACCGGCGCCAGCGCAGCACGGCGGATGCCTTTGATTCTCTTTGTCAGCAGTGTGGCGGCAGAAAGCAACGCTCCCGTGCTCCCCGCCGAGACATAGGCATCGCCCAGCCCGTCTCTCACCAGATTCAGCCCAATGGTGAGGGAGGAGGACTTTTTTTCCTTGAAGGCTGTGGCGGGATTATCCTCCATGGTCACCACCTGTTCGGCGTGAACAATTTCAACGCCCTTCGGAGGCTCAGGATATCCGTTTTTTTGCAGCTCTTTTAACAGCTCATCTCCCCGTCCGACCAGCATAACCTCCAATCCGAACTCCTTGACCGCGCTCAGCGCACCCTGAACCGGCGCTTCGGGTGCATTGTCGCCCCCCATCGCGTCAACGATTATTTTCATCGTGCCGTTCTCCTCTCTCATTGCCGTCAGACACTGTGCATCTTCTGCTGTTCCAGCTCCGCCAAGGCCCGTCTGCTCAATTCCGCGTTTTTATTGCGCTTGCCCTTCACCCGGTAATCCAGCGGCGGGATAATTCCAAAGTTTACATTCATGGGCTGAAACTCGGTGACGCTCTCATTGCTGACATAAAGCGCTAACGCTCCAATAGCAGTTTCCCGGGAAAAATCAAATGGCTGCTTCCCCTCCAGCCTCCGGGCAAGCTCCAGCCCGCAGAGCATACCGGAGGCGGCGGACTCCACATACCCCTCCACTCCGGTGATCTGCCCCGCAAACATCAGCCTCTCCTGCCCCTTCACCCGGTAATAGCGGTCCAGCAGCCGCGGGGAATCCAGGTAGGTATTGCGGTGCATCACGCCGTACCGCACGTAGTCCGCGTACCTGAGCGCGGGGATCATGGAGAACACCCGCTTCTGCTCCGGAAATTTGAGGTGAGTCTGGAATCCCACCAGATTATACAGCGTCCCCTCAGCGTTATCCCGGCGCAGCTGCACCACCGCATAAGGCTCTCTGCCTGTCTTGGGATCGGGCAGCCCTTTGGGCTTCAGCGGACCATAGCACAAGGTCTGAACCCCTCTGCGTGCCATGACCTCCACGGGCATACAGCCCTCGAACACGGTGCTGTCCTCAAAGCCGTGAACCTCCGCCTCCTGCGCGTCGCACAGAGCGCGCCAAAAGGCCAGATACTCCTCCTCCGTCATGGGGCAGTTGATATAATCCGCCGTCCCCTTGCCGTACCGGGAGGCCATATAAGCTGACTGCATATCCACGCTCTCAGCCGTCACAATGGGCGCCGCCGCGTCATAGAAATTCAAATAACCGCTGTTTGGGAAAAGCGCCCGTATTTGTTCTGCCAGTGCATCGGAGGTCAGAGGCCCCGTGGCAAAAATAACCTGCCCCTCCGGCGGAATGCTGGTGACCTCGCCCGCCTCGACTGTGATATTCGCATGTGTTCTGATCTGCCGCGTGACCGCCGCCGCAAAGCCATGACGATCCACCGCCAGCGCCCCTCCGGCTTCCACTCTGTTTGCGTCGGCACAGCTCAGAATCAGGGAGCCGAGCCGTCTCATTTCTTCCTTGAGCAGTCCCACCGCGTTTTCCAATTGATCCGAGCGCAGGGAATTGGAGCATACCAGCTCTCCAAAGTATTCCGAGTGGTGCGCGGGCGTTCTTTTTTCCGGCTTCATTTCAAGCAGCCGTACGCGGATTCCACGGCTGGCCAGCTGCCACGCCGCCTCACACCCTGCCAGACCCGCGCCAATTACAATTACCGTCTCCATAGTTCTCCTGATTGATCTCCTATATCATGCTTCTTTCGCCGTACTCCGGCCATAGGCTAGGCGGGGGCCGCCCGCGTTACGCTTCCCCGTTGCCTGCCGAAGCTTTTTTCTTTGCGGCAGGCTTCTTCGCCGCGGGCTTCTTTGCTGCAGACGCTTTGGTTCCAGCCTTCTTTGCGGCAGGCTTCTTCGCCGTGGTTTTTTTGGCTGAGGTCTGTTTCACATCTGCTTTCGTTGCCGCCTTCTTTACAGCGGTTTTGGCAGCAGCGGGCTGTTTGGCCCCGGTCTTCGCCGGTTTCGCCGCTTTGGAGGTTTTTCCTTCCGGCTGGGTGCTCTGCCCCTCAGCCGCTTCGGCCTGAGTTGCCCCAGCTTCTTTTTTCTTAAAGCCGCCGCGCTTCTCCTCCGGCGTGAAGTTTCCACATGCCTCATTGATGCAAAACGGCTTCTTGGAACCGCGTCCCGCCTTTTTAAACAGCGTCTGTCCGCACTCGGGACAGGTTTCCTTTACCGGAACATCCCAAGTCATAAAACCGCAGGCCTTTTCGCCGTTTTTCTCTCCGTTGAATTCACAGCCGTAATAGGTATATCCATTCCGGGAGGTTTTTTTCAAAATACGTCCCCCGCATTTGGGGCATTTACCCGGCATCTCAATCACCAGAGGCTTGGTAAAGGTACAATCCGGGTAACCGGGACACGCCAGAAACCGGCCGAACCGTCCCGACTTAATCACCAGATTGCGTCCGCAGAGGTCGCAAATTTCATCGGACACCTCATCCGGTATCTTAATGCGCTCGCCGTCCAGATCGCTCTCCGCCTTTTCCAGCGTGGCATGGAAGCCCTCGTAAAAGCGGGCGAGAACCCTCTTCCAGTTCTCCTCGCCCTCTTCAATATGATCCAGTTCTTCCTCCATCGTGGCAGTAAAGGCGGTATCCACAATCTGCGAGAATTTATCCTTCATCAGAGTGGTTACCACCTCGCCCAGCGGGGTAGTACGGAGATATTTCCCCTCCTTGACCACGTATTCGCGATCCATAATGGTGGAAATCGTCGGGGCATAGGTAGACGGGCGTCCGATGCCTTTTTCCTCCAAGGCCCGAATCAGGGTTGCCTCGGTATACCGGGCGGAGGGCTGAGTGAAATGCTGTGCCTCCTTGATCTCCCTGCGGGTAACTGACTCCCCTTCCTTCAGGTCCGGCAGCGGGGACTGGGGCGGCTCCCCATCGTCGTCCCGCCCCTCCTCGTAAACGGCGGTAAAGCCGGAAAACTTGACGCTGGAGTGGTTGGCGCGAAACAGATAGCCAGCGGACTCCACATCGATGGACACGCTGTCATAAACAGCGGATGCCATTTGGGAGGACAAAAAGCGGCTCCAAATCAGCTTATACAGCCGGTACTGCTCCGACGTCAAGCTTTTCTTCACCTGCTCCGGTGTCAAATTGACATCAGAGGGGCGGATTGCCTCGTGGGCATCCTGCGCGTTGCTTTTGGTCTTGTAAATCCGGGTTTTCTCCGGATAATAATCCTTCCCGTAGCGGCTGACAATCAGTGTCTTAGCGGCGGCCTGCGCCTCTTCGGAGATGCGCAGCGAATCGGTACGCATGTAGGTAATCAGACCCACCGTACCCTCGCCCTCAATATCTACTCCCTCATAGAGCTGCTGCGCAATGGACATGGCGCGGCGCGGGGTCATATTGAGCTTGCGGGAGGCCTCCTGCTGCAGCGTGGAGGTAATAAACGGCGGCGCAGGATTACGGCTCCTGTCCTGGCGCTTAACGCTTTTCACCTGGAAGGGCTGATCGAGGACAGCCTCCATAACAGCGTCCACTTCTTCCCGGGAATGGAGCTCCTGCTTTTTATCCCTGCCATGGAACAACGCGGTAAAGTGTCCCAGATTGGGCGCGATACGCTCCAGCTCCACGTCGATGGACCAATACTCCTGGGGGATAAAAGAGCGGATTTCCTCCTCCCGCTCCGCCACCAGCCGGGTGGCCACCGACTGTACCCGCCCGGCGGAGAGCCCCCGGCGGATTTTTTTCCAGAGCAGCGGCGAGAGCTGATAGCCCACGATGCGGTCCAGAATGCGTCTGGCCTGCTGGGCATCCACCAAATTTTGATCAATGGTGCGCGGGGACGCGATGCTCTCGGTCACCACCTTTTTGGTGATCTCATTGAAGGTTACACGGTAAACCTTGTCGTCCGGCAGTTCCAGCATTTCCTTCAGATGCCAGGAAATCGCCTCGCCCTCACGGTCAGGGTCGGTGGCGAGAAACACCTTATCGCTCTTTTTCGCCGCGCGGGTCAAGTCGTCAATGATCTCTTCCTTACCCTTAATCGGCTGGTAGTCAGGCGTAAAGGTATCCAGATCGACGCCGACCTTACTTTTCGGCAGATCGCGCACATGCCCCATGGAGGCCTTGACCTGGTAGCCAGGCCCTAAATATTTGCTGATCGTGGATGCTTTGGCAGGTGATTCCACGATTACAAGATTTGTTTTTGGCATACTTGTCCTCCGGTCATTCCATCATTATGATCACGCGGGTTTGAAACCGTTTCCCGGGCTGTTCTGTCACATAGCCGCTCAGCTGCAGCAGCGTCATGGCCGACAGCACCCTCCGCGCGGGAATCTGAGTCAGCTCGACCAGCTCGTCGACCGTGTGCATACCCTTGCCCAATACCAGTAAAATGTCCCGCTGATCGTCAGTCAATTCTTTTTGACCGTCTTTCCAGTCAATATATTCTATGCTCTCGCAATTGTCAATCACTTTTTGGGAATCGGTCTGTTCTTTCCCGCATTTTTCCACCTCGGTCTCCATGCCGCGCCCGCCGGAAAGGGATGCTGACAGCCCTTCCAGACGCGCTGCCTCCTCCCGTGCGGAGAGCGGCTTGTCCAACCGAAGCTTGTGGGGAAAACGCGCCGCATACTCCTCCAGGATATCCTGTCCGCTCTCCACCAGTCGAGCGGCTCCCATTTTAATCAAATGGTTGGTACCCACGCTCATGGGAGCGTCCACAGGTCCCGGAACCGCAAATACATCGCGGTCCTGTTCCAGAGCCAGGCGGGCGGTAATCATGGTTCCGCTTCTCACCGCCCCCTCCACCGCCACAACACCCAGCGTCAGACCGCTGATGATGCGGTTGCGCACAGGAAAATGATTTCCCCGGTGCTCTGTCCCGGGCGGATACTCGGAAATCAGCGCGCCCATCGCCGCGACATCGGCGTAAAGGCCGGCATGCTCCGCAGGATACACCACGTCGATCCCGCCAGCCAGCACCGACACCACCTGTCCGCCGCCCCGCAGAGCCCCCTGCAGCGCAGCGCCGTCCACACCCTGTGCAATTCCAGAAACCACCAGTGCGCCTCCCCTGGCCAGCTCCAGGCCCAGCTTGCCCGCCATCCGAATGCCGTAGGGAGAGGGTTTCCGCGTACCCACAACGCCGACAGCCACTTCTTCATCAAACGCAAAGGCCTTTCCCTTCATGTACAGCAGCACCGGCGGATCATAAATATGCTTCAGACGATCCGGATACTCGGCATCCTGAAACGTCAGCATCCGCAACCCCAGACGGTCACAGTCTTCCAAAATCCGCTCCGCCCGTTCCATCGACTTATCCCGCAAGGACATCCGGGTCTGCCGGGACAGTCCCTCCGCCAGCTCGTATTCCTGATCGTCGGCAAAGTAGGCCGCTTCAGGCGTGCCGAAATACTCCAGCAGACGGAACTGATCCGCTCTGGAACCATAATGCCTCTGTGTAAACCAAAGCCAATATTTTAAAGGCGCCACCGCAACCCCTCCATCGGCATATTATCGATACAGCTCCCACAGCACCAGCGACGCCGCTACCGCCGCGTTGAGCGACTCGCATCGGGCGCTCATGGGAATTTTAATGGTTTTTTCACTGAATAAAAGCGCTTGCTCTGAAACTCCCCTGCCCTCGCTGCCGATCACCACCGCCATTGCGTTCCCTGTCAGCTGCCGCACATCCACGGTGTCATCCCTCAGAGCCGTGGCATAGAGAGGAATCCCCACCGCCGCCAAACGCCCGCACAGGGCCTGTAAGGAGGTCTCCCACACCGGGAGGCGAAAGACCGCGCCCATGGTCGCTCGCACCACCTTCGGGCTGTAAACATCGGCACAGCCGTTCAGCAAAAAAATCCCCTTCGCATCGAAGGCGTCCGCGCTTCTCCAGATGGTTCCCACATTTCCCGGATCCTGCAAGCCGTCCAGCACTAGGTAAACACCCTGTTCCGGCCGCTCCGGCGGCGTGAGTGACCTCATTGCGCAGGTAAATACCAGCTTCTGCGGCGCCTCGGTGGCGGCAACATACTGCAAAAGCTCTTCCGGCACCTCGACAAGTCGCGTCGCCTCCGGCAGTCTGGGCAGCGGGCATTCCTCCGTATGCACGACCACATCGGGAATCCAGTCCCAGCGCAGAGCCTCTTCCAGCATTTTGCCCCCCTCGCAGAAAAAAACACCCTGCTCCCTGCGATAGGCCCGCTCCGACGTTAATCTGCGCAGATGCGCCACCAACGGGTTTTTCCGGCTTGTAATCCGTTCACTCATCGCCTGCCCCCGCATGCCGGGACAGGCAAGCCCGGTAATAATGAATCATGTTTCATACACACTCCCCTTATCTCCGCGCTCGCTTTCCTACCGCGGCTTTTTCGTCGCGGGAACAAGCATTTGCACACACAAAAGCATACCGCCGGAAGCTCCGTCGGTATGCTTTCTCATTAATCCAAGGGGCGCATTGTGGGAAACAGGATTACGTCCCGGATGGAGCTGCTGTTGGTCAGCAGCATCACGGCCCGGTCGATGCCGATTCCAAGCCCGCCCGTGGGAGGCAGGCCGTATTCCAGCGCCGTCAGGAAATCCTCATCCATCATGCCCGCCTCTTCATCGCCGGCGTCACGCAGCTCAACCTGCTTCTGGAACCGGGCACGCTGGTCAATTGGGTCGTTCAACTCGGAGAAGGCATTGCCCATCTCACTGCGGCAGATAAAAAGCTCAAACCGCTCCGTCAGCCTGCCGTCCGCGGGGGAACGCTTGGCAAGGGGCGAAACCTCTACCGGGTGCATGGTAATAAAGGTAGGCTGAATGAGCCTGCTCTCCACCTTCTGGTCAAAGCACTCATAGAGGGCATGTCCCCAAGTGGGCTCCACTCCATCCATGTTCACTCCGGCGGCACGAGCCGCGGCAACAGCGTCCGCGTCATTGTCAATTGCCATAAAGTCCACGTTCAGGTGCTGCCTGACTGCCTCGTGCATCGGCAGTCTTGCCCAGCCGGGCGTGAGATCAATAATCTCGCCCTGCCATTCCACCTGATAGGTACCCAAGATCAGTTTTGCCGCTGAGGACAGCAGCTCCTCGAACAAATCCATCATATCGTTAAAATCCGCAAACGCCTGATACAGCTCCACAGTGGTAAACTCAGGATTATGCTTCGTGTCCATACCCTCGTTGCGGAAAATCCGCCCGATCTCATAGACCCGCTCAAAGCCTCCCACAATCAGCCGCTTTAAATGCAGCTCCGTGGCAATACGCAGATACATGCTGATGTCCAGTGTGTTGTGGTGAGTAATAAAGGGGCGAGCCGTCGCGCCGCCAGAAATGGTATTCAAAACCGGCGTCTCTACTTCCATGTAGCCCCTGGCATCCAGGAAATCACGGACATGCTTGATGAAACGCGAGCGCACCTGAAACGCGCTGCGCACCTCCGGATTGACAATCAGATCTACGTAACGCTGGCGGTAACGGGTTTCCAGATCAGTCAGGCCGTGAAATTTTTCCGGGAAAGGCAGAAGAGATTTTGACAGCAACGTCACGGAGCTTGCCTTAACCGAGATTTCCCCCCGCTGGGTGCGGAAAGCCACCCCGTCGACACCGATAATATCTCCGATATCATATTTCTTGAACCGCGCCAGCGCCTCCTCGCCCACCTCGTCAATGCGGACATAAAGCTGAATGCGCCCGCTGCCGTCCTGCAGATCGGCAAAGATCGCTTTGCCCATCCCACGCTTGGACATCAAGCGGCCAGCCACCGCCACCGGCTGCCCCTCCAGGGCATCGAAGCCGTCTCGGATTTCCATGGCGTGGTGGGTCACGTGATATTGAGTCAACTGAAATGGGTCTGAACCAGCCTGCTGCAGCTCCTTGAGCTTGTCTCTGCGAATTTGCAGCAATTCGGAAATAGTTTGCTCCGGCTGGGAATTAGTTTGATCGTCAAGCATAGTTGAAGCTCCTTCAGGGGTCATTATTTTTGAATCTTCAGAATTTTATACGAGATGGTGCCTGCCGGCGCCTCAACGACGACAATCTCATCCACCGCTTTGCCCAGCAGCGCCTTGCCAAAGGGTGACTCCTCGGAAATGCGCCCGTTCATAGGATCCGCCTCCTGAGAGCCTACCACCTGATAGGACTCCTGATCACCGAATTCCACGTCCTCTACGGTGATTTTGCTGCCAAGGCGGACGGTATTCACATCATCGTTGCTTTCCTCAATCACAATACAATTTGCCAGAATGGTTTCAATTTCGGCGATGCGGGAATAGAGTTTGCCCTGCTCGTTTTTTGCCTCATCATATTCGCTGTTTTCAGAAAGATCGCCAAAGGAGCGAGCCTCTTTAATGAGGTCGGCTACTTCTTTTTCTCTCACGGTTTTCAGATAGTTCAACTCATTTTTCAGCTCTTCAAAGCGTTCCGCGCTCAATTTATATTCTTTGGCCATTTGATTTCTTCCTTTCACGTATCAAATAAGGTTTCGCGGAAATCCCAATCGAAAAATTGTTTATTCTCTCTTATCATCATGAAAAATGAAAGAAAGACAGACTTCATCAATTATATATTTTCGTATTATATTTAGTTTTTGCCGCGCTGTCAAGCAGAATATCGGATATCTTTTTGTGAAGATATGACAATTCAAACCATTCTATTCCTACTGAAGCTTGGAAATAGCAGCCTGCAGCTGGGCATCCTGCTCCACGGAGAGCGTTCCCTCCACGTAGGCCGTATAGTCCTCGTCATCCAGCGAAACCGCCACGTCTGGCGTCAGCCCCTTGCCGATCAGAGACACTCCTCCTCCGGTAAAGTACAGCTTGGTGGAAATGCCCAGCGCGCCGCCGTTTAACAGCGGAAAGGTATTCTGTGAGTAGCCCTTGCCCGAGGTCTGCTCACCCACAAGAGGAACCTCCAGCGTCTCTCTGAGCTGCGCGGCAAAAAATTCCGCCGCGCTGTAGGAATTCTCGTTGACCACGGCAACCATCGGCAAATCAACACAGCTTGCGTCGGAAACGGCCTCCGTACGGTTCCCATTCATATCCTCGCTGATAAAAAGAGTACCCTCGGGCAGCAGGTAATCCAGCATGGACTGCAGCTCGTCCAGATAACCGCCGGGATCATTTCTCAGATCGAAAATCAGCCCCACCGCACCTTCGCTGACAAGGGTATCCACCGCGCTCATCATGGCGTCCGCGCTGCCCGAATAAAAATTTAAAATCGTCACCAAGCCGATGCTGCCATCCAGCATCTGATACTTGACGGGATCGGTCTTGATCTCCGCGCGGGTCACCACAACCGTGCGCGTCTCGCCAGCCGCGTTCATTACCTCCAGGGCAACCTCGGTGCCGACGTCTCCGGCAATCAGCCCCGCGCCGTCATAGCGGCTGTCTCCCGCCACGGACTGCCCGTCCACGGAAACAATGATATCCCCGGCTGTCAGGCCCGCCGCTTCCCCCGCGCTTCCAGAGGTAACCCCGACGATCACCAGGCCCGCCTCATTTTCATAGGTGACGGTGATGCCGATACCCACATAGGAATTGTTCCTGCGCTCCATCTGGGCGGTGTAAGCCTCTTGATCCAGATAATAGGACCACTGATCTCCCAGCCCGCTCACCATGCCGGAAAGCCCCTCATTGACCACGTCGTCCATCTCATAGGGGCCGACAAAGTCCTTTTTGATAAGCAGATAGCCTTCCACAAGAGAGAGCCCGTCTCTTCCAATGACCAGCCACGCCGTTCCGGCAACGGCTCCCAATGTGAGAATTACTGAAAGTATTACGGCCAGAAGCATGTGAATCCGTGTAAACCGCCCGTTTTTCATAGTAGTCAATCCTTTATGATGAAAGTACCCCCCGCCGTCGGCGGGGGGTTTCGCTTAACTTGACGCTATGGTAAAGCTGAGGGATGGATAATAGCTCAGGGGATTGACGCGGGTTCCCCCGATACGTATTTCGAAATGCAGATGGTTTCCGGTGGAAGAACCGGTGGTCCCCACATATCCGATCACTTGACCCTGAGTCACGGTGTCGCCTTCACTCACCGCCCGCTTGCTCATATGTGCATATAGCGTGGAATCTCCGTTGCCGTGGCTGATCACCACATAATTTCCGTAAGAGCTGTTATAGTCCGAGGTCACCACCACGCCGCCTCGCGCCGCCTGAATCGAGGTTCCGGACGGCGCCGGTATATCAACGCCGTTGTGGTATGTGGTTGCCCCGGCAAGCGGGGCAGCCCTGGCTCCGAATTTTGACGAGATATAGTAGTGTCCCGGGAGCGGCCACAGATACCCCGTGCCGGTGTCATACTGATACTGCTCGTTCGCCAGCTGCGCTTCCAGAGCTGCCTGCTTCTGCTGAATTTCCTGATCAATGGCATCCGTCTGATCTTCCAGATTCTCCAGCTGCGACTGGTATTGCTCCTTGGATGCGTCCAGTTCTGTGATAAGGGATTCAATTTTTTCGTTTTGAGTATCGAGCTCCGATTTCTGACTCTTCAGCTGCGCCTGCGTCGTCTGCTGCTCCGCCTGCGCCGACTCCTGCTGAGTCTTCGAATCCTCCAGCTGGGTTTTCGCGTCCTCCACCTGCTGCTGTGCGTCTTCCAGCGCTTCAATTACTGCATTGTCATACTCGGTGACCTCGTTGATAAAGTTGATCCGATCCAACAAATCGGTAAAATCCTTTGAATTGAAAATCACCGCCCAGAAGGAACTGGTTCCGTCCTCTTCCATAGAACGAACCCTCTGGCAGAAGAGATCGTACCGCTCCTCCTCCTGCTTCTGTGCTTCCTCCAACTCCGTCTGTTTCTCGGAAATCTGGTCATTCAGATCGTCAATCTCCGACTGGTACTGGTCAATCAGGCTTTGGGTGGTTGAAATCTGTTCCTGCAGCACGGTAATCTGCTGTTCCACCAGCACCTTTTCATCCAGCAGGTCATCCTGCTTTCCTTCAAGTGCGCTCAACTGGCTTTCAATGCCGCTTTTCTGCGATTCCAATGAATCAGACTTTTCCTTTAGCGCGTTAATCTGTGACTGGGTTACAGTTGCCGCATTCGCGCTGGGAAGAATCATGGTGATCATGGGCAAAAGGATCAGCAGCGCCATGACAACCGCCAGCACCGCCATCACAATACGCCGCTTGTCCCAATAACCCGTCGGCTTCTTTTTGTTCATATAGAATCCCTCATACCGCTTCATTTATTCCAGCCAAAACAATCCAGCTACACGTTTAAAAATTTCCGAATGGAGAGAAGTGACCCGCCCACACCGATGCTGAAGCCAGCCAAACAGAAAACGCCTAGCACGCTCCATGCCATAGTCCCAAAAGGAACTAAAGACAAAAATTGAAAGCTCGCCGCCGGGCTTTCCGCCGCTTTTCCGATCAGCTCATAGATGGCCCATTGCAAAGCAAACGCAATAAGCCCTCCCGCAAGGCCAATGACAAGCCCCTCTATGACAAAGGGCCAGCAGACAAAGCCGTTGGTCGCGCCGCACATTTTCATGATGGCAATTTCCTCGCGCCGGTGGAAGGTCGCCAGACGTATGGTGTTATAGACAATAAACACCGAGACAATGGAGAGTACCACAACCATAATAAGCGAAATGCCAGACAGGACGTTTCTGGCCACCACAAATCCCTGGGCAACCTCCAAATCCGCCGAAACCTTGACGATGCCGCTCACCTGTTCAACCTGATCAATTGTAGTTTCCATCTGCTCAATATCGTCCACCTGAACACTGAACCGGTTTCGGAACACGGTGTCCGGCAGATCCTCATAGAGTGCGCTGTCCTCTTTGTCCGCTATGTAAGACTCTTTTGCTTCCGTGCGGGAGATAAAGGTAACCGAACGGACATTGTCAACCGCCTCAATATCGCTTTGAAGTCCGCGAGCCACGTCGTCATCCAGAGATTCGTCTATGTATGCCAAAAATTCATTTTTATCCTCAAGAAGGCCCAGGTTATAATTAATATTCACCGCGACCAAGCTGAAGCTGCCCATAATAATCAGACAAGCTACGATAATGCAAATAGCCACAAAGGACATGAGCCCATGGGAAACTATTGCGGTTAAGCCCTCCGTAATCAAATAGCCACCGTTAAACCGTTTCATTTTTATAATACCCGCCTGTTTCATCGTTGATAAGCTGCCCCTTGTCGATTGCGATGACCCGTTTAGAGAACCGATCCACCAGCTCTTTTTCATGTGTCACCACCAGAATCGTCGTGCCCAGCGCGTTGATTCGCTCCAGCAGCAGCATAATTTCCAGAGAGCGCTCCGGATCTAAATTCCCCGTAGGCTCATCCGCGATGATCATGCGCGGGTTATTGACCAGCGCACGGGCAATGGCCACCCTTTGCTGCTCACCGCCCGACATCTGCGACGGCAGGCACTGTTCCTTTCCCGACAGGCCCACAAGGTCAAGCACATAGGGCACACGCTTGCGGATATCCCGGGGCGGCGCATCCACCGCCTGCATCGCAAAAATCAAATTTTCAGCCGCGGTCTTTTTTTCGATCAGCCGAAAATCCTGAAAAATTACGCCCAGCGTACGTCTCATGAACGGAATCTGCTTTTGACGAATGCTGTTTAAATTATATCCGTTGACCATAAGCCTTCCGTGAGTCGGCGCCACCTCCCCGGTGATCAACCGAATCATCGTGGATTTCCCGGAACCGGAAGCCCCCACCAAAAAGACAAATTCTCCGTCATCAATTCTGGTTGTAATCCCTTTTAAAGCCTTTGTCCCGTTTTCATATTCCTTATATACATCTATGAGCCGAATCATAGCATACCTCTCTGTCAGAATCGAGATTTAACCCTGCTTGCAATGTTCCATAAGAACGCGTGATGGTGTTAAAGACGCCGGTCACGCCCTTAACACCTTTCACATTACAGTTCAATGCCTCTTGAAACAAGATATTTTTTCACCATCAGCGCAACTTTAAAGGTAATTGCGTTGTCAAATTCACGCAGATCAAGCCCCGTCAGCTTCTTGATTTTTTCCAGACGGTAAACCAGGGTGTTCCGGTGGACAAAGAGCTTTCGCGCCGTTTCCGAAACGTTCAGGCTGTTTTCAAAAAACTTATTGATGGTGAACAGTGTTTCGGCATCCAGCGCGTCAATGGGATTTTTCTTGAAAACTTCCTGAAGAAACATTTCACAAAGCGTCGTGGGAAGCTGATAAATCAGCCGTCCGATACCCAGATTTTCATAATTAATGATGGTCTTTTCCGTATCAAAGACCTTGCCGACTTCAATGGCAATCTGAGCATCCTTGTAGGCCCGCGCCAGATCGCGCACATGGTTCACCACAGTGCCAATGCCGATGACGACACTGATATCGGACTGTGACAGCTTCTGCTCAATCTGACGGGCAATTTTATAGAGATCCGCCGCCTCGGTGCCCACTTCCACCTGCTTGACCAAAACCACATCGCTTTCGCTGACCGAGAGGACATAATCATTCTGACGATCCGGGAACAGTGCCTGAATCATCTCCAGCGCGGCAATATCCGCGGTTTTGGTTTGACGGATCAGCAGTACCGCACGAGGGGACTCAGAGACAAAATGAAGCTCCTTTGCTCTGACGAAAATATCGCCCTGCAAAATATTATCGGAAATAATATTTTTGACAAAGGTAATCTTATCATGCTTCTCTTCATAATAATTCTTTGCCGCCGCCAGGGACACAACCGCCATACCGCAGGTCAGAACAGCCGTCTCATCCTCACCGATCGCAAAAACGGCATAATCAAATTGACCCATGCGGGCTGCCAGTGTCTTAAAGGTCTTTCCGTCATGCCGCAGGACATTTCCATCGGAAGATGTCAGCCGCGTGACAATGTCCGGCCATTTTTCCCCCATCAGGGTTAAGTCATTGCAAGCAATCACGGTACCCTCCGCGTCGATAACACCTACCGACCGGTCTGCAACCTCTCTGATTTGTAACACTGTACTCTGGAAAATCCTACTGGACATCTTTCGGCAGCCCCTCTCTTCTTTCTTCCTCTGATTACGATTTGTAACATATTATAAATTGTTTTTTGCTTTATTTCAATAGGGAATCACTTCTTTTTTGTTGAAAATGCCCAAGCTTGAAAGAATCGTCAATTCCTCCCCGGTTAGCGCCCTCCATTCGCCCGTATTCAGGCGCTCATCCAGCTCCAAATTCCCCATAGAGAGACGTTTTAGATAGATAACGGGCTTACCCCGGGCGGCCAGCATACGCTTCACCTGATGGTACTTCCCTTCCCGCAGGGTCACAAAGCCCTCATTGCTCCGCTCGGTCAAAGCCAACCCGGCAGGCATACAGTGAAGGCCATCCCCCAGAATCAGCCCGTTCTCAAACGCCTGCGCGTCCGCTTCGTTCAATTCACCGTTCACACGAACAAAATATCTCTTATCCACATGCTTCTTCGGTGAAAGCATTCTGTGCGCCAGCTGTCCGTCATCGGTCAGCAGGAGCAACCCCTCGGTATCCTTGTCGAGCCGTCCCACAGGGAACAGGCCAATTTCCCGAAGATGCTCGGGCAGCAGGTCAATGACTGTTTTTTGACGATCCTCAGTGGAGGAGAGAATACCCGCCGGTTTGTTCATCATCAGGTAGGTCTTTGCGCTGTGGGTCACCCGCTCCCCGTCCACCGCCAGCACGACGGTTTCCGCCAGCTTGTCCTCCGATCTTCGCAGCAGACTTCCGTCCGCCGTAACCCGTCCCTGTCTGATCAGCTCCTTTACTTCCTTGCGCGACCATCGCCCCGTATTCGCCAGAATTTTATCCGCCCGCTCCATTTCCGCCCGCCTCTCGTTCTTGTTCTTCCCTTTCCGCCTGTTCCCCGAAAAGCGGCCGTTTCACAAATTTCCTGCCCAAGGCTTCTTTATCGCGCAAATGAATCAACACAGATTTGCTGATAAGCTCCGCCGAGGTTCTCACGAAGGTAGATTTTCCGCTATTGACAGAAAACATACCGGTTCATACGCAAAGTATGACCTTCGCATTTTGTCATAACCCAGCAAACCAGCCTCCTGAAGCTCCATCCACAGTAATTTAATCAGCGGTTCCTTCACAGAGAGTATCATACTTTCGCCGATGCCGACATAGCAATGAGTAGATCACATGAAGGGAGCGTTGCGCTGTGTTTATCATTACCGCACGAATTCAAAAAAGCCGACTCATAGCAGTCACCGCCGCGGTGGTGCTCTGCGGCGCCGCACTCATCGCCGGAAGCCTGCTGCTGGGCGGCGATGTGTCTGCGTCCGCGGCCGATGGCAAAGATGTAAAAACCAATGATGACAGAATCGCTTACCTGCAGAGCTACGGCTGGACAGTCAATGAACAGCCTCTGGCGTCGGAAGAGCTTTTGATTCCCGAACAGTTTGACGACAGCTACACGACCTACTTGAAGCTGCAGAGCGACCAGGGCTTTGACCTGTCCCAGTACTGCGGAAAGAAGGTCATGCGGTATACCTATGAAATTACAAATTATCCGACCGGCGAGACCGGCGTTCAGATATCTCTGCTCATCTACAAAAACAACGTCATTGGCGGAGAAGTCCTCTCGGCAACGCAAAACGGTTTCGTCCATGGCCTTGCCATGCCCTCCTGACCTGGGACTGAGCAAATGCGGAAGTTCCTTGGAATGCCTGTTCCCGCTTATTCCGCATCTGCCTGCGTGCCGATCAAATGAACATTCAGGTGATTATAGGTCATCTCAATGTCCGCCGCGTCAAGCGCCGGTTTAATCTGCTCCAGCAGATCATACTTCACCGACAGATAATCAGCATTGGCACACCAAACCTGAACCACATACTGGACGGCACTGTCCTGATAAGCATTCACCCGAACCATGGGTTCCGGAGAAGGTAATACTTTAGGATGCTGCGCGACGACGCTTTGAAGAGCTTGCTTCACCTGCGTAATAGGCGCGTCATAGGACACGGAAAGCTCGAGATCCACACGCCTGTTCTCTTGGCTGGAATAATTAATGACCTTTGTGTCCGCGATATCACTGTTTGGAATATAGATCAGCTTATTATCCACAGTCCTCACTTTTGTATAAATGACACCAATCTCCGTGACTGTACCGGAAATGCCCCCGGCCTCAATGAACTCCCCCACATGATAGGGCTTTGCGGAGAGAATTTGCAGCCCTCCGGCCACATTGGAAAGCATATTTTGAATCGCCAGAGACACCGCCAAGCCGGCCACAGAAAGGACGGCCAGCAGCGAAGTGACCTCAATACCCAGTGAACTTGCAACGACCATCACCGAGATCAGCAGAAGAAGGCTCTTGACAATCGCCCGGATAAACCCGTGAAGGCTCTGCTGGAACTCAATTTTCCGGAACGCGTGATCCGTGACTCTCAGTAAAATAAAGGTCACAATCAGGCAAACAACCGCGAGGATCACCGCACGCAGCACCTCGCCCACGGTTAAGCTTCCGAAGTCAATACTCAAAAAATCAGAAAACGCAGAAAAATCCAAGTGTGTCCCTCCAACGAAAGAAAGATTACATCTGTCTAACCATTAAAAATGACGCTGCAAAAGGGCTTACAGCAAGTTCAATCTATTGGAACGCGTAGCCTCGTGCATCACATCCTGCGATTCAAGCGGAAGAATATACCCTGAATTCAACAGGTTACAAATAATGGTTCAATCATTGATTAATCAACATCATTTTGTATCAAAAGGAGGCAAATATCACAATAAAAACCGTATTTTTTGAACCAAGCTTATTATACCACCGTTTTTGCCAAATTAGCAAGAAAAAAGACGGAACCCTGATGGGTTCCGTCTTTTTAATTCATCTTAATCGTTATTGATATCAATGACAACGCCGGAGCCGACAGTACGGCCGCCTTCGCGGATAGCGAAGCGAAGTCCCTTCTCAATTGCGATCGGAGTGATCAGCTCAACGTCCATGTTGACGTTATCGCCAGGCATGCACATCTCAACGCCTTCGGGCAGAGAGATGACGCCGGTCACGTCGGTGGTGCGGAAATAGAACTGAGGACGATAGTTATTGAAGAAAGGAGTGTGACGGCCGCCCTCATCCTTGGACAGGACATAAACCTGACCCTTGAACTTGGTGTGGGGATGAATGGAGCCGGGCTTACAAAGAACCTGGCCGCGCTCAACGTCCTTCTTGTCAACGCCGCGGAGCAGAGCGCCGATGTTATCGCCGGCCTCAGCGTAATCCAGCAGCTTGCGGAACATTTCGATGCCGGTGATGGTGGTCTCCTTGGGCTCCTCCTGCAGGCCGACGATCTGAACCTTGTCGCCCATATTGATCTGTCCGCGCTCCACACGGCCGGTAGCAACGGTGCCGCGTCCGGTAATGGTGAACACGTCCTCAACGGGCATCAGGAAGGGCAGATCCGCCTTGCGCTCAGGGGTGGGGATGTAGCTGTCAACAGCGTCCATCAGCTCCTTGATGCAGGTATAGGCGGGATCGCTGGGGTCGTTGGAAGCCTGGAGAGCATTCAGAGCGGAACCCTTGATCACAGGGATATCGTCGCCGGGGAATTCATAGTGAGTCAGAGTCTCACGGATCTCCATCTCAACCAGCTCCAGCAGCTCCTCGTCGTCCACCTGGTCAACCTTGTTCATGAACACAACAATGGCGGGAACGCCCACCTGGCGAGCCAGCAGGATATGCTCCTTGGTCTGAGCCATGGGTCCGTCGGTGGAGGCGATGACCAGAATCGCGCCGTCCATCTGAGCTGCGCCCGTGATCATGTTCTTAATATAGTCGGCGTGGCCCGGACAGTCAACATGGGCATAGTGGCGTGCAGCGGTCTGATACTCGACGTGAGCGGTGTTAATGGTAATGCCGCGCTCACGCTCCTCGGGCGCTTTGTCGATGTTGGCATAGTCAGTGAACTCAGCGCCGCCGGACAGGGACAGATACTTGGTGATCGCAGCGGTCAGTGTGGTCTTGCCATGGTCAACGTGACCAATGGTGCCGATGTTTACGTGGGGTTTTGTACGCTCGAACTTTTGTTTAGCCATGATGCGATGTCCTCCTTAGTATTTAAAAAAATAGTTATTTCATTTCAAATTATGCAGAAGTATTTTATAGCATACACTGTAAAAAAGCAAGCCTTTTATCAGTCGTCCTTGCGTCCGCGCTCGGCAATGATCTTGTCGGCAATGGATTTGGGGATCTCGGTGTAGCTATGGGGCTCCATGGAGTACTGTCCGCGGCCCTGGGTACGGGAACGCAGGTCGGTGGCGTAGCCAAACATCTCGGACAACGGCACCAGCGCGTCAATCTGCTGGGCGCCGGGACGGGCTTCCATGCCCTGAATCATACCACGGCGAGAGTTCAGGTCGCCCATCACATCTCCCATGTAGTCCTCGGGCACAATCGCGGAAACCTTCATAATAGGCTCCAGCAGCACTGCCTGCGCCTTGCGGCAGGCATCCTTAAACGCCATCGAACCGGCGATCTTAAACGCCATCTCCGAAGAGTCGACCTCATGATAGGATCCATCATACAGGGTAACCTTGACATCTACCACGGGATAGCCAGCCAGAATACCGGCCGCCATAGCCCCCTGGATACCGGCGTCAACCGCAGGAATATATTCCTTGGGGATCGCACCGCCCACGATGCCATTGACAAACTCATAACCCTTACCGGACTCATTAGGCTCCACACGGATTTTACAGTGTCCGTACTGACCTTTACCGCCGGACTGACGGGCATACTTGGTGTCCTGCTCAACCTGCTTCTTGATGGTCTCTTTGTAGGCCACCTGAGGCGCGCCTACGTTGGCTTCCACCTTAAACTCCCGGAGCAGTCGGTCAACAATGATCTCCAGATGAAGCTCGCCCATGCCGGCGATGATCGTCTGGCCGGTTTCCTCATCCGTGTAGGTCTTAAAGGTGGGATCTTCCTCCGCCAGTTTTACCAGCGCAAGGCCCATCTTTTCCTGACCGGCCTTGGTCTTCGGCTCAATGGCAACCCGGATTACGGGCTCGGGGAATTCCATAGACTCAAGGATAATGGGGTGCTTGTCGTCGCAAAGAGTATCGCCGGTGGTGGTATTCTTCAGTCCCACCGCCGCAGCGATGTCACCGGAATAGACCTGCTCGATATCCTCGCGGTGATTCGCGTGCATCTGCAGGATACGTCCAAGACGCTCTCTCTGGTTCTTGGTGCTGTTGAGCACGTTGGATCCGGTGGTAATCGTACCGGAATAAACGCGGAAGAACGACAGACGTCCCACGAAGGGGTCGGTCATAATCTTAAAGGCCAGAGCGGAGAAGGGAGCGTTATCGTCAGACGCGCGCTCATCCTCTTCGTCGGTATCGGGGTTAATGCCCTTGATGGCGGGAATGTCGGTGGGAGAGGGCATATAATCAATGACCGCGTCCAGCAGCTTCTGCACGCCCTTGTTCTTGTAGGAGGTACCACAGGTAACAGGAATAATCTTGTTATCAATGGTAGCCTGACGCAGAACCTTGCGGATCATTTCGGGAGGAATGGGTTGCTCCTCCAGAGCCAGCTCCATGATCTCGTCGTCCAGGCTGGAAACCGCGTCAATGAGCTTGGTGCGGTATTCTTCAGCCAGATCCAACAGATCGGCGGGAATTTCCTCCACGCGCATATCCTTGCCCATCTCGTCATAATAGACATCTGCGTTCATTTCCACCAGGTCGATGATGCCCTTAAAGGTATCCTCGGCGCCGATGGGAAGCTGGATGGGTACGGCGTTGCACTTGAGGCGGTCATGGATCATGTGCAGAACATTGAAAAAGTCCGCGCCCATGATATCCATTTTATTAACATAGATCATGCGGGGCACTTTGTAGTGATCCGCCTGACGCCAAACGGTCTCGGACTGGGGCTCAACGCCGCCCTTGGCACACATGACGGTTACAGAACCGTCCAGCACACGCAGGGAGCGCTCCACCTCGACGGTGAAATCCACGTGACCCGGGGTATCAATGATATTGATACGATGCTGGTCATACTGTTCTTTGGAGCCACTCCAATAGCAGGTGGTAGCGGCGGAGGTGATAGTGATGCCGCGCTCCTGCTCCTGCTCCATCCAGTCCATGGTGGCGGCACCCTCATGAACCTCACCGATTTTATAGTTGACGCCGGTATAATAGAGAATACGCTCGGTGGTCGTGGTTTTACCCGCGTCAATGTGAGCCATGATGCCGATATTTCTGGTTTTTTGTAAGGATACTTTTCTAGCCATAAATGTTCGGTCTCCTTATTACCAGCGATAGTGAGCAAATGCCTTATTTGACTCAGCCATCTTATGGGTGTCCTCGCGCTTCTTCACCGCGGAACCGGTGCTGTTGGATGCATCCATCAGCTCGCCGGCCAGACGCTCACGCATGGTCTTTTCGCTGCGGTTGCGGGAATAGTTAGTCAGCCAGCGCAGACCAAGGGTCTGGCGGCGCTCGGGACGAACCTCAATGGGCACCTGATAGGTGGCACCGCCAACGCGGCGGGCCTTGACCTCCAGAGACGGCATGATGTTTTCCATCGCCGTCGTAAATACCTCAAGAGGATCTTTATCGGTTTTCGCTTTGATTAAATCAAAGGCACCGTAAACGACCTTCTGGGCAATTCCCTTCTTGCCGTCCAGCATGATGCTGTTGATGAGCTTAGTGACTAAGACGGAGTTATACAGCGGGTCGGGCAAAACCTCCCGCTTGGGTACGTTTCCTCTTCTGGGCACTTCGCTTCCCTCCTTCATATTGAAAATGATTTCATAGGTACTCGAAGGGCAAGCCATGCAAAGCATGACTGCAATTCTCCGTGTTCAGACAGGGTACCTAACCGTTTCTGAAAAACAGGGCGTTCCCCTGTCCAGTGCCTGCCGAGAAATTTACCCGTTATAGATAAACGTCTGCGGCAAGGCGGGCGCCTTGCGTAAGAGCGCAATATTCAAAGTTAATGTGAGTGCGAAGAAGCTTACTTCTTCTTTGCGGGAGCTGCGGCGCCTTTGCCGGCCTTAGGCCGCTTCGCGCCGTACTTGGAGCGGGACTGCATACGGCCGTTCACGCCCTGGGTATCCAGCGTACCGCGGATGATGTGGTAACGGACACCGGGGAGATCCTTGACACGTCCGCCGCGAATCATCACCACGGAGTGCTCCTGCAGGTTGTGGCCCACGCCGGGAATATAAGCGGTTACTTCGTAGCCGTTGGTCAGACGCACACGGGCGATCTTCCGCAGGGCGGAGTTCGGCTTCTTCGGGGTGGAGGTACGAACAGCGGTGCACACACCGCGCTTCTGGGGAGAGGGCAGATCGGTCTCCTTGTTCTTCAGGGAGTTCAGGCCCTTTTGCATGGCGGGGGAGGTGGATTTGTAGGTCACCTGCTCACGGCCCTTGCGGACAAGTTGGTTAAAAGTAGGCATGTTTTTCCTCCTTTCACAGAAAGTAGTAGATATATATTTTAACAGAACTACTATAAAAATATTCTGCTAAAACCTAATTGAACAGCAGCGCTGCCACCGCGGCACCCACGGCGATTCCGCAGGCATTTCCCAGTTCCTTCATAGTGGGAACCGTTTCTAAGGGAACACGCTTTTCCCGGCAGAGTGCCTCAATCGGTTCTGTCACTCTGGGGTCGGCATCGCCAGCGACAAGAACAAGGCTTGCTTTTTGATCCGCAATCGCCCGTTTTGTCTGCTTCGCGCCTACCACGTGGATTCCGTTTTTCAGTTGTTCCAACATAAAAACGACCTCCTCTCAGGACATATCGACACAAGTAAGGATTATAGCATAATATCCTTTATTCGTCAATGGTTTTTTCCTCTTTTAGTTTTAATTGTTTATGCTTCACCTTTTTGCCCTTATCTCCTTCCCCCGCCTTCTCGCCGCACTTGCTTTTCCTGTTGAAATGCCGCGCACCCGCTCCCGGTTCGGATTCCGCCTGCGCCGCCTCTCCGTCGGTATTGAGCGCAAACCAGAAGACGCAGCCGTCATGGCCGCAGTTTTCCACTCCGTACCGGGCGTGGTGAACCTCTAAAATGCTTTTCACGATGGAAAGCCCCAGGCCCATCCCGTTTTCCCCATCCTCCGGGTTCTGGTTCGCCTGGTAAAACCGATCCCAGATGTACCGCAGACGCTCCGGCGGAATGGTCTCCCCAAAACTGTGGACCCGTATTACCGCCTCCCCGTCATATATGATCTGGCTGACCACCACATTTCGCTCGGCTCCAGCATGCTTGACGGCATTATGAATGAAGTTATAGATGACCTGGCAGATGCGGACTTTATCTGCGCGCACAAACACCGACTTATCATAATAAAACTCAAACTGGTAACCGTCTTTTTGATAAAACCGCTCAAACCGCCGCAGAATCCCCTCCATCTCATCGGTGAGGTTAAACCGGACGGTGTCAACATCGCTGAAATTGGTCCGCAGCTTTGATATTTTCAGCAAATTGTTGACCAGATCAGACATCCACCGCGCCTCTTCGTAAATCATCTCGATGTTTTTGCGCGCGTCCTCCTCCGGAAAATCAAGGGTGAGCTCGCATCGGCTGAGAATAGCGGTCAGGGGTGTTCGCAAATCGTGAGACACATCCGCGATGAGGTTCTGGCGCAGGGTTTCAAATTGCCTGAACTCTCCCACCATATAATTAAGAGTTTCACTCAGCTGCGTAATCTCCAGATATCCCCGGCTGTCAAACTCTACGTCAAAATGACCGCTGGAAAGCGCGTGGGCTTTGTCGTTAATTTCCTTGATGGGCTTTGAAATTCCTTTTGAAATCAGCGTTGTGAGCAAAAAAGTGAGCACCAGGAAAATCCCGCCTGCGTACAGCAGTTCCGTGTAGAGATTATCCAGCGTTACATTGGGCGCTAGGGCGGAGCTGTCGAGAAAAACCACTCCCTCATCCGTCTCCATGGCCATAACCACTCTGACGGCAGTTGAACTTTCACCTGCCGACTTTGTTTGTTCTGAATCGCTTGAGTCGGCGGACGAAGCTTCTTCCTTCGCCAACAGCGTCTGCACTTCCGATGTGATATCCACAGGCTTCTGCCCGTTAAAGTCGGTATTGGCCGCCAGTTCTATCAAAGATGCATCAGTCAGGTCGTGAATGAGGCAGTTTGGGCCGTGCCCTGCGGAATACCGGGTCGCCCCAGAGGAGTCACAGGCCACAATGCAGACATTGTTTTCAAACGCAATCTCGTTAAGCTGTTCCTCAGCATCCTGGTCGTCATATGAAATGGTTTTGACCTGCTTTGCCACCTGGTTTAAATCATCCGTCCGGATCATTTGGAACATATCCTGCATAAAAAACATCTGATACAGCCACAGCGCCCCCAGCATCCCTGCTACGAACAACCCCATGTAGCAGAACAGCTTCCACCGCAGCTTAATTGGATTCTTCGTCAAAACGATAACCAACCCCTTTAATCGTCGTAATACACCATCCGTACTCTCTCAGATTTTTCCGAAGCCCTTTGATATGTGAGTCAAGGGTTCTTTCATTGCCGTCATAGTCATAGCCCCAGATATTGCAGATCAGCTTCTCTCGGGTCAGCGCGATACCGCTGTTTTTCGCCATATAAAAAAGAAGCGCGGCCTCCTTGGGCGACAGCTGCAAAAACTCTGTTCCAATCTGCACCGACCAGCCGATCAGGTCAATCTTGAGCTCCCCAATTACGATGGTGTCCCTGTTGCCCGTCATCAGCCTGGAAACCGCTTTAATGCGCATCATCAATTCTTTAAAGGAAAACGGTTTGACAATATAGTCGCTGATACCAAGGTCAAAACCGTGCAGCTTCTCGTATTCCTCACCCAGAGCCGACAGCATAATAATAGGCGTAGCCCTGATTTTTCTGATTTCCCGGCAGGCCGAGAATCCATCCAGCTTTGGCATCATGACGTCCAACAAAATCACATCAAAATCACACTCCTCACAGCGCTCTATGGCCTGCGCGCCATTAGAGGCCTCCGTCACTTCAAAGCCTTCGTTTCTTCCATATTTCACAACCATCTCCCTTATGAGCTCGTCGTCATCCGCAACTAAAACTTTCAGCATGTTATTACCTCACATCTATTCTTTCAGTTGTTGATTGCCGTCCTCAGCCGGTGCAATCGCGATATGCCTGAGGAACTGCTCTCCTTTTATTATTTATTCGCTTAGGTTCCATTCTTTTTTGGGGTTTCATCCATAAACAATTATGAATTTTCTGTGACCGCTTCCTGGCGCGGTGATGCAAAAAGATCATCCCGCCGCCGTTCACAGCGCGCGGGATGATCTTTTGCCTTTTCAAACTTGTTCCAGCAGCATCCCGCTCAGTCCCTTCGGTCAGAGAAAGGCAGGTGTATAACAGGGATGGGACGGTTCAGGCCGCTGTTACCGTCTTTTTATTGTAACCTGCCGCTTCCATGGCGGTGATGAGCGCGGTTTTAGCGGTATCTCTCGCGGTCACGGCCTTGTTGTAGCTGGTGAGCAGGGCAGTTAGATTGCTGGCCGCGCTCTGATCCTTCAGTCCGCTGATGGCACTCTTCACCTTTGCCGTGTCAAGTTCGCCGTTGGTTTCGTAATCCTTGACACCGTACTTCTCCAGCGCGGTCGTGAGAGCCTTCTCGGCGGTGGTAACAGCCGCTTCCTTGGTCTTATAATCAGCCAGCAGGCTGAGAATCTGCTTCCTGGTATCGGAGCTGGCCTGGCTGTTAATCAGGGATTCCAGCTCTGTCACAGACAGCTTTGAAAGATTGACGGTAACCGACTGCGACGCCTGAGAGGCCGCTGTTTGATTACTGTAACCTGCGTTTTCAACGGCCTGGAAGAAAGCGGTCTTGGCCTCGGAACCCGCTTCCACGGCACTGCTGTACTTTTTGAACAGAGCGGTCAGCGCCGTATTGCCAGTCGTATCCTTCAGGCTGCTGATGGCTGTCTGAATTTTCGCTGTGTCAAGGCTGCCGTCGGTCAGATAATCCGTAATGCCGTATTTCTCCAGCGCCGTGACCAGATTATCCTGCGCCGTGTCAATCGCGTCATTTTTGGTTTCATAGTCTTCCAGGAGCTCCAGCGCCTGTGTCTTGGTATCGGAGCTGGACTGGCTGTTGACGAGAGTCTCCAGCTCAGTCAGGCTTAAGCTCTCCAGCGTGGAGGAGGTGCACTGTGAGGCCTGAGTGGTCTGCTTTCCGGTGACAGCCACACTCACACTGGCGGCGGATGCCGACGCTCCGGCTCCGGCTGCCAATATTGTTACTGCCATGAGTCCGGCTGCTGCTGTCTTTAAATTCTTTTTCATAATAATATCTCCTTTTGATGTTTTATATTCCGAGCAACAATCAAGTTTGATTGTCTGGCCACAGCTTAACGCCCGCCTGTGGTAGATAGATGCAGAAAGGATGAACGGTTTGTAAATAAACGCGTGCACAACAAAACAGGGCTGCGGAAGCAGCTTCAGCGGATAACTGCTAATTTGATATACCGCGCCGCCGGCGGTATATCAAAAACACCCGACTCGCCGCTTTTGCGGTGGAGTCGGGTGCGACCGGCTTTTCCAGCTGTTCCGGCCTTGTGGAAATACCACACGGCTATTCGGGCTTTTGTGTCAGCTCCTCCAGCACAGCCAGCAGATCGGGCACATTCAGCGGCTTGCTTACATGGGCGTTCATTCCGGCGGCCAGCGCGGCGGATACATCGTCACTGAACGCGTTGGCGGTAATCGCTATGATGGGTACAGTCTTTCCATCGGGATGAATTGATGCGCGAATTGCCCTGGTTGCGGCGTAACCGTCCATTCCGGGCATTTGAATATCCATTAAAAGGGCGTCATAGTAACCAGCTTCACTCCGGAGGAACCGCTCCACCGCCTCCGCACCATCCTTTGCCCCCTCGGCGAACAGACCGTTCATGCGCAGCAGCTCCTGCGTAATTTCCAAATTCAGCGGGTTATCCTCCGCCACCAGCAGACGCTTTCCTTTCAGAAACTCAGGCCCCGTCCGCCGCTGAGCCGAAAAACCGGTCTTTCCGGTGACCGCAATCAGGAGATTACACAGAGTGTCCATGGCAATCGGTTTGAGAAGCTGTGCGCTGACGCACGTTTCTCCCTTTGGCACTTCCGCCTCCCTGCCGCAGTTGTTTGAAAGGAGGATCAGCGGAATGCGGTATGGGCTGTCCTGACCGAATTGTCCGGCAAGCTCTGCCACGTCGCGTTTGGGCACGGTGCAGTCAATCAAACATGCGTCGTACTGCTTTCCCGATGCGACGGCGCTGCGGACAAGCCGCACTGCCTCGTGCACGGATTGTGCCCAGTCCACTTTTATTTTTTCTTCACCGCCAGTCATTTGGCTCAGCGTGTCACCGCTCTGCCCCACCACCAGCAGTTGAAACCAACCCTTCTTTGGATCCTTGCGGGGCCTGTCCCGCTGCTCCGCTTTTTCAAAGGGAAGCTCAACCACGCAGCAGGTTCCCTCCCCTGGTTGACTGGTTACCTGAATGAACCCTCCCATCAGGGAGACTAAATTTTTGGTGATGGACATCCCAAGACCCGTACCGCCGTATTTTCTGCTGATGGCGCTGTCCGCCTGCTCAAAGGGCTGAAACATCCGGCTCAATTCAGCCTCGCTCATGCCGATTCCGGTATCTCTCACGGAAAAACGGACCTTCTCCACTCCGCTGTGTTCCGCCACGCGGCTTGCCTCAAACGCGACCTGCCCTCCGGCGTCCGTAAATTTAGTGGCGTTTGACATCAGATTTAGTAAAATTTGGTTCACCCGGGTCATATCTCCCACATACCAGCTGTCTTCTTCAAACCCGGATCGTTTTTCATCAAATGCAATGCCTTTTTCCAGGCACTGCTCCCGGCTGAGCGAGGAAAAGGTATTGAGGAAAAATATCAGATCAAAGGGCTCACAGTTGAGCACCAGCTTATTGCTTTCGATTTTGGACATGTCAAGAATATTGTTCAGCAGCATCAGCAAATGCTTTGAGGAGATGCAGATTTTTTTCAGGCAATCGTCCACGCGAGCCGGGTTATGAACCGACGCGGACGCAATGGCAGTCATCCCGATAATCGCGTTCATGGGCGTTCGAATTTCATGGCTCATATGGCTGAGAAAATCCCGCTTCGCCTCATTGGCCTTTTGTGCCGCCGCCAGCGCCTCGGTTAGATTCCGCCGCACCTCCGCGTCCCGGGTGATATCGGATACCATGGTAATTCTCTTTTTCCGTCCCCGTTTCGCCTCCACCACATACATACCGACAGACAGCTGCCGCTTCGCCCCTGTTACGGGATAGGTGTAGTCCACTCTGACCTCCAAGGGTGCGCCCGCGCTGACCGTACTCCGCTCCCAGGCAAGCTTGGCCCGATCCTCCATGGAAAGATGCCATGTATAGGCCGTGCTCTCCTCCATCAGCTCACTGCAGGAAATGCCAAGGATGCGCTCCGCGCCCTTTGAAACAAAATCGCTGGATTTCCGGTCCATATCCTCAATGATAAACATTTCATCCACAGTCTCAGAAATCATACTTAGCCATCTGCTCTGGGCATACAACTTTTTTTGGCTGATCCGGATCAGAACCATAAGCGCCCCGGTGGTGACGAAGACAAGGCTTGTCAGAACCACCGCCCATATCAGCGTATGCTCACTGAGCCGCTTAATTTTGTCACTGTGCTCAGAAATCTGGTAGGACGAATTGATTTGTATTGTTCTGGTTTCCTGAAGCGCCTTTAAAAACAAGTCCGCTACCTGTTCTTTTTCCTGGTTCGGAACATTCATCATCCCATTTGTATTATTTTCACACAACCCTGCAAAGGACGTGAGCAGTTTTTTAATTTGATTTAAACTTGATGTTAAGCTTGCGATTGCATCCTCCTGTCCCACGCTTCCCGCACTGATTTTTGCAATGGAATCATCCAGTTCTCCGAAATTTTCCTCTATCTCCTGCTGTGTTACCGCATGGTCAGTTTTACAAGTAAACCACCTCTGCGTATCCAGCTCCATTTGCATGATAAGAAATTGAACCGTACTGATCTCCCTGAAAAATTCAACTGACTGTTCCACGCCGAACTGTATCTGCCCATATTTCAGGTTCGTCGAGTAAATGCTGAAGCAGTAGGAAATCAGAAGTAAAATAACCACAACGGGAACTCCGTGACTGACAAGCCTGCTAAACCGATTTGGCTTATGTTCAAATAACTGCCTCCTCATAAGTGCTCCTTTCTCCCCGGCACCGTATCCCCGTCAGTCCGCGTCCAGCTGTCGCAAGGCCGAAACCACGTGCTCATATTCCTCGGCAACCTGTCCAAAAAGCACAGTCAACCCACTGACCTCTCCGTTTCGAGCCGCAAGTGTCAGCGCGCCGCACGCTGCGCTGAGCTTCTGAAATCCCAACGTCGCTGAAAGCCCTTTCAGCGCATGAGCATCAAATTCAATTGCCCCGCAGTCCTGCTCTTTCAGCCGCAGCGCCAGCCGCCGATAAGTCTCATCCTCGCAGAATCTCAAAAGGTACTTTTTTAATACCGCCTCATTACCGCAAAATCGGTCATAAACTTCTCCGATGTCCGCACCCGCGACAGTCAGCACCTGTTCCATTGTCATGTTGGCTCCCCCTCCAGCTTACTCCAAATCCACCCGCCATTACCTATAAAGCGTTGCTTTGGTGTTTTTACTATTTAGTATCATATCACAGCCTGGCGTACAGTCAACCGCACCTCTATATTCTTTCCGTCTTTTACAAACATGGAAGCTGCTGTCAGATTCTCATCAGCTATCGCAGGCTCTCTCATAAAAAAGGAGGACGCCTCGCGGCGTCCCCCAAACGTATTGATTTCTAAAATCCGGCAGCTTTACCTGACCCAATCAGAGCTTACAGTTACCACTTAAAAACCGACAGGGTTTTCACTGAGCTCATCTTCGGCAACGGTTTCGGTTCCCGCGACAACCGCGGCAACCGCCTCAAATCTCCCCACCGGTTCGCCATCTTCAATCTTGTCATACTTGCGGTATTTTGCAAGACCGGAGCCAGCAGGGATCAGCTTTCCGATGATGACATTTTCCTTAAGACCCAGCAGGTGATCCTCCTTGCCCTTAATAGCGGCTTCGGTCAGCACTTTTGTGGTCTCCTGGAAGGACGCGGCTGAGAGGAAGGATTCCGTGGCCAGAGATGCCTTGGTAATTCCCATCATCAGACGCGTACAGGTGGGCAGGTGCAGCTCAAGACCATCATTGGTCTCCCCCGCAGCAATGCGGGCGGCAATCCGCGCTCTGGCATCCTCATACTCTATTACATCAACGGTGGAACCGGAGAGCAGTTCCGAGTCCCCTTCTTCCTCAACGCGCACCTTGCGCATCATCTGGCGGGCAATGACCTCAATGTGCTTGTCGTTGATGTCAACGCCCTGCTGACGGTAAGGCTTCTGTACCTCACGGATGAGATAGTCATGCACAGCGGAAACGCCGCGTACACGAAGCACATCGTGGGGAGACAGCGCTCCATCCGTGAGCTCCACCCCCTTTTTCACCGTCTCTCCGTCTTTCACGCGCAGTCCCGCGTTCTGCGGAATGGCATAGGAAACCACTTCCCCATCATCAGCCGTGATGGTAACATTCAGAATATTGGACTTTTTGGAATCCTCCACCGTCACTCTGCCGCTGATCTCCGCCAGCTGAGCCATCTTCTTCGGTTTGCGGGCCTCGAACAGCTCCTCGACGCGGGGAAGACCCTGTGTGATGTCTCCGCCGGCGACGCCGCCGGTGTGGAAGGTACGCATGGTGAGCTGGGTACCCGGCTCACCGATGGATTGAGCCGCGATGATTCCCACCGCTTCTCCCTCGCCCACTACCTCGCCAATGGCAAGATTGACGCCGTAGCACTTGGAGCAGACGCCGCTTCTCGCCTTGCAGGCCAACACGGAGCGGATCAACACCTCGTAGACGCCGTGGGAGGTCAGCAGCTCCGCATCCTCTCCTGTCAGCATCCGGTCTGCGGAAATCAGCAGTTCATCGGTCTGAGGATCATAGAGATCCTCCACCAGGAACCGCCCCTTCAGCCGTTCGGCAAAGGTTTCGATCACCTGTCCGTTTTCACAGATTTCGGAAACTGGGATGCCGTCATGGGTTCCGCAGTCATGCTCCCGAATGATGACCTCCTGAGCGACATCCACCAGACGGCGGGTCAGGTAACCGGAGTCGGCGGTACGCAGAGCGGTGTCAGCCAAACCCTTACGGGCGCCGCGGGAGGAGATAAAGTATTCCAGAACAGACAGGCCCTCACGGAAGTTTGCCTTAACCGGAATCTCGATGGTACGTCCGGAGGTGTCCGCCATCAGTCCGCGCATACCGGCCAGCTGACGGATCTGAGCGGTGCTGCCACGGGCGCCTGAGTCCGCCATCATCCAGATGGGGTTATAGCGGTCAAGTCCGGCCATCAGTGCCTCGGTCACATCCTTTGTGGTCTGCTCCCAGGCCTGAACCACAAGACGGTAGCGCTCGTCATTGGTCAAGAAGCCGCGCTTGAACTGCCGCTCAATCTTAACGACTTCCTGTTCGGTACGAGCAATCAGCTCACCCTTCTTTGCGGGCACGGTCATGTCGGAAATAGAAACCGTGAGTGCGCCCCGGGTGGAGAATTTATAGCCCAGCGATTTGACGGAATCCAGAACGCCTGCCGAGACGGTAAAGCCGTGGACGGCAATACATTTATCAATAATTTTGGACAGCTGCTTCTTTCCGCAGATAAAGTTGATTTCCGGCTCAAACACACCGTTTTCGTCGCTTCGGTCAACAAACCCGATATCCTGAGGAATATTCTCATTAAAGATCAAACGACCCACCGTGGTACGCACCAGCTTATGACATTGCTCCCCGTTCACGACGGCGGTACGCCGCACCATGATCGGCTCATGCAGGTCAAGCATTCCGTCATCGTAGGCAAGCTGCGCCTCTCCATCCGTGGAGTAGGTGTTATAGACCTCTAAGGGCAGTTCGCCCTCGGCGGTCTGCGCACAAAGACCGGCGGTAGTGCGGTAATAGCGCTTTTTCGCCTCATCCGGAATCCAGATGCGGTCATTCATGTCAATGGTACCCTCCTGCGCGGCCTGCATGGCTGCGGCGGGGGAATCATAGGTCAGCTCTTCCACCCGCTGGGGATCGCGCTCATAGGTAAGGTAATAAGCGCCAAGCACCATGTCCTGCGTGGGGACGGTGACAGGGCCGCCGTCCGAGGGGCGCAGCAGGTTGTTGGCTGCCAGCATCAGAATGCGGGCTTCCGTCTGAGCCTCGGTGGAAAGGGGAACGTGAACCGCCATCTGGTCGCCGTCGAAGTCCGCGTTAAACGCGGTACACACCAGCGGATGCAGCTTGATGGCGCGTCCCTCCACCAGCACAGGCTCAAATGCCTGAATGCCCAGTCTGTGCAGCGTCGGCGCGCGGTTGAGCATGACGGGATGATCCTTAATGATAAAGTCCAGCGCATCCCAGACCTCCGTCTTGCCCTTATCCACCATCTTTTTAGCCGATTTAATATTATTGGCGTAACCGTCCTCCACCAGCTTTTTCATGACAAAGGGACGGAACAATTCAATCGCCATCTCTTTGGGCAGGCCGCACTGATAAATCTTCAACTCCGGCCCGACCACAATTACGGAGCGTCCGGAATAGTCGACGCGCTTGCCCAGCAGGTTCTGGCGGAACCGGCCTTGTTTGCCCTTGAGCATATCGGACAGGGATTTGAGCGCTCGGTTGTTGGCTCCTGTGACGGCGCGCCCTCTTCTGCCGTTGTCAATGAGGGCATCAACCGCCTCCTGCAGCATACGCTTCTCGTTGCGTACGATGATATCGGGCGCCTTCAAATCAATGAGCCGCTTCAAACGGTTGTTGCGGTTGATCACCCGGCGGTAAAGGTCGTTTAAGTCGGAGGTCGCGAAGCGTCCGCCATCCAGCTGCACCATGGGGCGCAGCTCGGGGGGAATGACCGGCAGCACATCGATGATCATCCACTCCGGTTTGTTTCCTGAGAGGCGGAACGCATCCACCACCTCCAGGCGCTTGACAATACGTGCCTTTTTCTGACCGGAAGCGTCCTTCAGCTCCGTGCGCAGCTGCTCTGAAAGTTGTTCCAGATGAATGTCCTGAAGCAGTTTCTTGACAGCCTCCGCGCCCATGCCCGCCTGAAAATCATCCTCGTATTTTTCCCGCATCTCGCGGTATTCCTTTTCCGAGAGAATCTGGTTCTTAGCAAGCGGGGAGAAGCCGGGATCCGTGACAATATAAGAGGCAAAATACAGCACTTTTTCCAAAATGCGGGGAGAAATATCCAGCAGCAGACCCATGCGGGACGGGATGCCCTTAAAATACCAGATGTGTGAAACCGGCGCGGCCAGAGCGATGTGCCCCATGCGCTCACGGCGCACCTTGGCCCGTGTAACTTCGACACCGCAGCGGTCACAAATTTTGCCCTTAAAGCGGATTTTTTTATACTTGCCGCAGTGACATTCCCAATCCTTGGTAGGCCCAAAGATTTTCTCACAGAACAGGCCGTCCCGCTCCGGTTTCAGTGTGCGGTAATTGATGGTTTCCGGCTTTTTCACCTCGCCATGGGACCACTCCAGAATCTGTTCCGGGGAGGCAATGGCGATGCGGATCGCGTCAAATTCAGCGTAACTCATAAAGTTTTTCGTCCTCCCTCAATTACATGTCATCGTCGAGGAGCTCATCCTCAGAAAACAGTTCATCATCCCCCAGATCCTCATCCATGGGAGCGATTTCGTCATCGTCACTGTCTTCTTTTAAGGAGTAACCGGCCGCCGAAAGCTCCGATTCGGTTCCATAGTCGTAAACTTCTTCCTCTTCGTCGTTAAACTTGCCTACCTGATAGGTGTCTTCTTCGTCATCCTTCAATTCAATCTCCTGACCCTTATCGTCCAGCACATGGATATCCAGACAGAGGGACTGCAGTTCCTTGACCAGAACCTTAAAGGACTCAGGAACACCCGGCGTGGGAACGTTATGCCCTTTGACAATGGACTCATAGGTGCGGACACGTCCGGTGACATCGTCGGATTTGACTGTGAGGATTTCCTGCAGTGTGTACGCTGCGCCGTAGGCTTCCAGCGCCCACACTTCCATTTCTCCGAACCGCTGGCCGCCGAACTGAGCCTTGCCGCCCAGAGGCTGCTGGGTCACCAGGCTGTAAGGGCCGGTGGAGCGGGCATGAATTTTATCATCAACCAAGTGATGGAGCTTTAAGAAGTAAACATAGCCGACGGTCACCGGGTTGTCAAAGCGTTCGCCTGTGCGCCCGTCGTACAGCGCGGTTTTTCCGTCCTGACGCAAGCCCGCCTTGTGGAGGGTTTCGCCAATATCCCGTTCGTTGGCGCCGTTAAAGATGGGGGTTGCTACCTTCCAGCCCAGCGCCTGAGCCGCATAACCCAAGTGAACCTCCAGAACCTGGCCGATGTTCATACGGGAGGGAACGCCCAGCGGGTTCAAAACGATGTCCAGCGGAGTGCCGTCTGGCAGGAACGGCATATCCTCCTGAGGCAGGATACGGGAGACAACACCCTTGTTTCCGTGACGTCCGGCCATTTTATCTCCCACCGAAATCTTGCGCTTCTGGGCAATATAGACGCGAACAACCATATTGACGCCGGGATTAAGGTCATCGCCGTTTTCCCGGGTAAACACCTTGACATCCACAATAATGCCGCTCTCGCCGTGGGGCACCTTCAGGGAGGTGTCGCGCACCTCACGGGCCTTTTCGCCAAAGATGGCACGGAGCAGGCGTTCCTCAGCGGTCAGATCGGTTTCACCCTTGGGGGTCACCTTGCCCACCAGAATATCTCCGGCGCGAACCTCGGCGCCGATGCGGATGATACCGCGCTCATCCAGATCCTTCAGCGCGTCCTCGCCCACGTTGGGGATATCCCGGGTAATCTCCTCCGGCCCCAGCTTGGTGTCGCGGGATTCAGTCTCATATTCTTCAATATGAATGGAGGTGAACACATCTTCCTTGACGATACGCTCGTTTAAGAGAATCGCGTCCTCATAGTTATAACCTTCCCAGGTCATAAAGCCCATCAGGATGTTTTTACCCAGAGCGATCTCGCCCTGTTCGGTGGATGGGCCATCGGCGATCACGTCCCCGGCCTTCACCTTCTGCCCCACATTGACAATGGGCCGCTGGTTGATACAGGTTCCATGGTTGGAGCGTAAAAACTTTGTAACAGGGTAATCCTTGACAATCCCGTCCGTCTGGCGGATGGTAACGCAGTCTGCGGATACACGGATCACTTCGCCGTCCTCCCGGGTAACGATGGCGATTTCCGAGTCGATACAGGCTTTATGCTCCATACCGGTGGCGACAATCGGAGCCTGGGTGGTGAGCAGAGGCACCGCCTGGCGCTGCATGTTCGCGCCCATCAGCGCACGGTTTGCGTCATCATTTTCCAGAAACGGAATCATTGCCGTTGCGATGGATACCATCATTTTGGGGGACACGTCGATATAGTCCACCTGCTCGCGGTCCACCTCAATGATCTCGTTGCGGTGGCGGCAGGTAATACGGGCATTGATCAGAAAATTCTTCTCATCCAAAGGCTCCGTGGCTTGGGCGACGATGTACTCATCCTCTACATCCGCAGTCATGTATTCAATGACATCGGTCAGGCAGCCGCTTGCCTTGTCAACCTTGCGGTAGGGCGCCTCGATAAATCCATAGCGGTTAATTCTGGCATAGGAGGCCAAATAGGAGATCAGGCCGATGTTCGGGCCTTCCGGCGTCTCGATGGGGCACATGCGGCCATAGTGACTGTAGTGGACGTCGCGCACCTCGAAGGAGGCGCGGTCACGGGACAGACCGCCGGGTCCCAGCGCGGACATGCGGCGCTTGTGGGTAAGCTCTGCCAGCGGGTTAGTCTGATCCATAAACTGGCTCAAAGGAGAGGAACCGAAAAACTCCTTGATGGACGCGGTGACGGGACGGATATTGATCAGCGACTGGGGCGTGACAATATCCAAATCCTGAATGGTCATGCGCTCACGGATAACGCGCTCCATACGGGAAAATCCGATACGGAACTGGTTTTGCAGCAGCTCACCCACGCAGCGCAGACGGCGGTTGCCCAGATGATCGATATCATCCGCCGTACCGACTCCCTGCGCCAGGCCATTTAAATAGTTAATAGAAGACATCATGTCATCCAGAATAATGTGCTTGGGAATCAGGTCGTCCAGACGCTCGGTAACGAGATCCTGAAACTCCTGCTGAGACAGTCCCGCGGCGTCGCGCTGCTCCAGAAGCTCCCGCAGCACCGCAAAGCGAACCCTTTCATTTACCCCGCATAGCTCCGGATCAAACTCCACAAAATATTTCATGTCCACCATGTGGTTGGAAAACACCTTAATCTGCTTGCCGTCCACGGCGAGGTACACTTCGTTGACACCCCGGTGATCCAGCTCCTGGGCGCGTTCACGGGTGAGAACCTCGCCAGCCTCGGCAATGATCTCACCGGTGGTGGGATCCGCAACGGGAAGCGCCAGTGTGTGACCGGAGATTCGATTCCAAAGCGTCAGCTTCTTATTAAATTTATAGCGCCCGACAGCGGAAAGATCATATCGGCGGGGATCGAAAAACAGTGAGTTTAACAGATTTTCCGCGGAATCTACAGTGGGCGGCTCGCCGGGGCGGAGCTTGCGGTAAATTTCCAGCAGCGCCTCCTCGTAAGTTTTGCAGGTATCCTTCTCCAGAGTAGCCAAAATACGGGTATCCTCACCGAACAGCTCGAGAATTTCAGCGTCAGTCTTGGGACCCACGGCGCGGATAAATGCGGTCACTGGAATTTTACGATTTTTGTCGATGCGGACATAAAACACATCGGAAAGATCCGTCTCATACTCCAGCCACGCGCCCCGGTAAGGAATGACCGTCGCGGAGTAGGTCACGTTGTCGGCTTTATCCGCGTTTTTGGAGAAGTAGATGCCGGGGGAGCGGACGATCTGAGAGACAATCACGCGTTCCGCGCCGTTAATCACAAAGGTTCCGGCAGTGGTCATCAAAGGGAAATCGCCCATGAAAATTTCCTGTTCCTTGATTTCCTCCGTCTCCTTGTTGCGCAGACGAACCCGCACCTTGATGGGAGCGGCATAGGTGGCGTCACGGGCTTTGCATTCCTCCACGGAGTATTTCGGCTTCTCGTTCATATCAAAATCAATGAACGAGAGTTCCAGGTTTCCTGCGTAGTCCGTAATGGGTCCTACGTCGCGGAACACCTCGGCAAGCCCTGTTTCCAGAAACCACTGGTAGGAATCCTTTTGAATCTCCAGCAGATTAGGCATGTCCAGAATCTCGTCGTGGCGGGCAAAGCTTTTACGCAATGTCTTACCGTAATAGACGTCCTTTACCATTCTAATGACCATTCCTTTCGGATATTTCTAGGGGGCGCTCTCAGTTTCCATGCAATCGTTCTCTGTCCGCCGCATCCCGGAAGTGCGGCACACACGGCACAGTTGATAACAATCAAAAATTCACTTGCATTCCATGTCGGTTTGTGATATACTGCCTTTAATGAAGGAAAGCGGTATGTCTTCCGGTGAGCAAATAAAAGCATTTTATTATACACACAAGTCTTGACGTTTGTCAAGGCTTTTTTTGTTGTTTTTCCCTGAATCCTTCCTTGGTTTTTTGTAAAAGGTGACAATTTTATTGTTTAATTCATAATGTCAGCAGGCTCCGCTCCTGCTTCTCACAAAACCGCATATCAGCTCCGGTTAATTTACTGTTTTTTCCATTCTTCTCCCAAAACATGACCGTTTCCGCACTGTCTGTCCCGTATAATGAAATCTGCCGAAACGATCAGACTTTGGCCTCATGTACCACTCCGCCTCAAATGAGCCAAAACAAACTGCCTTGAGCGTACTTATTTATGGGACAACCCCATTCATAAAGGAGGAATCGCACTTGCCCATTACCTGTATCGCGCAAAACAGAGTGCTGTCCGCCGCGATTTCCGGTGAAATCGATCAACACAGCGCGAAAGAAATGATGTCAACATTGGACCGTCAGATTGATATTGTGCTCCCCCGCTCCCTGACGCTGGATTTTGGGGGCGTTACCTTTATGGACAGCTCCGGCATTGCCCTGCTGCTGCGGGCGTACCGCCGTATGCTGGAGCTGGGCGGAACCCTGGCCGTCGAACATGTCAGCTCACAGCCATCCAAGGTTCTCAGGTGCGCCGGTGTAGACAGATTCATTAAATTTGAATAAAGGCAGGATGGTACATATGGTAAAACCCGTCAATCAGGCTACGATTGAATTTCTCTCCCGGTCTGCCAACGAGGGCTTTGCCCGCAGCAGCGCCGCGTGCTTTGCCGCTCAGCTGGACCCAACCCTGGACGAACTCAATGATCTGAAAACCGCCGTCAGCGAGGCGGTAACCAATTCCATCGTCCACGCTTATCCCGATACTCTGGGAAAAATCAGCATGCGCATGCAGCTGATGGAGGATAACAGCATCGTGATCACTGTACGCGACTGGGGCATTGGGATTGCCGATATTGAACAGGCCCGTACCCCGCTGTACACCACAGGCAAAGATGACCGCTCCGGTATGGGCTTTACCATCATGGAAAGCTTTACCGACCTGCTCCGGGTCAAATCCACGTTGGGGAAAGGGACAACCGTCATTATGAGAAAAAAGATTGCCCGCCGGGCGGGAGGCGGTATCCGGTGAACGCTTCCGCCCCCGCGCTTCTGGAAGCTGCCAAGCAGGGCGACAATGAGGCCTGCGCCCGTGTATTGGAGGAAAACAGCGGCCTGATCTGGAGCGTTGTGCGCCGCTATTATGGACGCGGAGTCGATCCGGAGGACTTATACCAGCTGGGCTGCGTGGGTTTTATCAAAGCGGTGCGCGGATTCGACACCAACTTCGGCACCCAGTTTTCCACCTATGCGGTTCCTAAAATCGCGGGTGAAATCCGCCGGTTCCTGCGGGATGACGGAACGGTCAAGGTCAGCCGGGGAATCAAGGAGCGCAGTGCCGTCATACGCATGGCCCGGGATCGGCTGGAGCATGCTCTGGGGCGGGAACCCACCCTCTCGGAGCTGGCGGAGGAAACCCATCTGACCGTGGAGGATATTGCCACCGCGGAAACCGCCACCCGCCCCGTCTCTTCCCTGCAGATGGAGAGCGGAGACGACGGCTTCACCCTGGAAAGCGTCGTCGGCACGGAAGGCATGGAGGAACATCTGGTGGAACGGCTGGCGCTGCGGAGCAGTATCGACGCGCTGCCTGAGCGGGAGCAGCAGGTCATCTTCCTGCGCTATTATAAAAATCTCACTCAGGAGAAAACGGCCAAGGTACTGGGCGTGTCACAGGTGCAGGTTTCCCGCATTGAGAGACGGGCCATCGATACCCTGCGCCGAAAGCTTCATGACGACCCTTGATCATCATCGCCAGAGGGCCGACAATCATAACATTTTGTAAATTGTCAACCAAACCACTTGCGGGCTGAAGCGAAATAAGGTAAGATAACCTCATGCCACAACAACAGGAGGTTTATCTATGTCGGCATTTGATCAACTGACCGAAACTATTTCCAGTCTCGCCCAAAGCGGTTTTTCCAAGGCTCGTGTATTGGCGGGCGTCGGCGCTTCCAAAGCCAGGGAAATCGCCGAGATCACCCGGCTGAAGCTGGAGATCGCCACCGAGGAGGAATCTATTCGCAAGGCATATCAGGAAATCGGAAGGCTCTACTATGCGGAACGGTCTCACGCTCCCGAGGGGCCGTACACGGTTTTGTGTGAAAAGATAACAGTTTCAAAGGAAGTCATTACTTATAACGAGGAGCGCATCTCCGATCTTAGGACCAAAGCCGATCTCTCCGATGAGGGGTACAGCGCGAATGCGTTTTACACCTTCGCCGAAGAGGATGTCAAACCGTCCCCCGCAGAAGCGGCTTCTGTTCCAGAAACCGAACCGGAATTTGATGATTTTTCCGTAGACGATACTTCCGTCGCTGAGATGGAACCAGAATCTGATGATTTCTCCGTAGACGATGCTTCCGCCTCTGAGATCGAACCGGAATCTGATGACTTCTCCGTAGACGATACTTCCGCCTCTGAGATCGAACCGGAATCTGATGATTTCTCCGTGGAGGATACTTCCGTCGCTGAATTCGAGCCTGAATCTGATGATTTCTCCGTGGAGGATACTTCCGTCGCTGAATTCGAGCCTGAATCTGATGATTTCTCCG
>Ga0316604_10000501_pt1 | contig 46781 bp, 43 predicted proteins | sample OWC_soil_day20_C_FD_207650 | JGI IMG/M metagenome (GOLD analysis project Ga0316604, IMG submission 207650) | Wetland soil microbial communities from Old Woman Creek delta, Ohio, United States - OWC_soil_day20_CT | ecosystem: Environmental > Terrestrial > Soil > Wetlands | place: USA: Ohio...
ATTCGTGGATAATCCGGCCTCCATTTGCCCCGATGGCGGAATCGGTAGACGCAGCGGATTCAAAATCCGCCGCCGAAAGGTGTGCCAGTTCGAGTCTGGCTCGGGGCACCAAATAGCAGTACAAGCAACACCAAGCAAGTCCAAAGAACCCGCACCAGTGCGGGTTTTTTGTTGTCTTTTAGTCCGGTAGCGTCCAAAATAATTCAACCAAATCCGGACTTCCGTGGGGGTAACTATGGGGGTAACTGACCTACCCCCAATAGGTGTTACCCCCAAGCACCTACCCCCACTGACGACGGCCCACCTTCGACGCTTTGACGGAGCTGCTGCCATGCCACTCACCGACACCGCCATTCGCACCGCCAAGCCGGGCGAAAAACCGTACAAGCTGACCGACGAAAAAGGCCTTTTCCTCCTGGTCAATCCCAACGGGGGTAAGTGGTGGCGCCTGAAGTTCCGGATCGGGGGCAAGGAAAAGCAGCTATCCCTTGGCACCTACCCCGATACAGGCCTCAAGGATGCACGCAGCAAACGCGACGAGGCCCGGAAAATGATGACCGAAGGGATCGACCCCAGCGAGCACCGAAAAGCCGTCAAAGAAACTGCCAGCGAGCTTGCCACCAACAGTTTCGAGGTGATCTGCCGGGAGTGGCTGGAACACAAACGCTCCAATATCGAAGAGGCCCAATACTTGAAGGCCAAGGCTCGACTGGAAAAGGATGTTTTCCCCTGGATGGGTACGCGGCCAATTGCCGAAATCAATGCCCCGGAGGTACTGGCTGTGCTGCGCCGGATCGATGCTCGGGGTGCCCGTTACACGGCCCACAAAGCCAAGAGCGAAATCAGCCAGTGTTTCCGCTATGCCATTGCCACCGGCCGTGCCGAACGTGACCCCTGCCCCGATCTAAAAGGAGCCATCCCCGCCCCCAAGACGGAAAATTTACCGGCCATCACCGAGCCCATGCAAGTGGGCGAACTGCTACGGGCGATTGATGGCTTCAAGGGCACATTCGTCGTCAAGTGCGCACTGGAAATCGCCCCCAGAGTATTCACCCGCCCAGGCGAACTGCGTAAAGCCGAATGGGCTGGCTTCAACTTGGATAAAGGTGAATGGCGCTACCTGGTCACAAAAACCAAGACAGAGCATTTGGTCCCTCTCGCCTCACAAGTCATCGCCACCTTGCGAGACCTACATGCCCTCACCGGACATGGTCGCTACGTCTTCCCTGGTCGGGATCCGCAACGCCCCATGAGCGATGCAGCAGTTAACGCCGCCCTGCGCCGAATGGGCTATGACACAAAAACCGAAATTACCGGACACGGCTTCAGAGCGATGGCGCGAACCATCCTTCATGAGGAATTACACCAAAAGCCAGAGGTCATCGAACACCAACTAGCGCACTCCGTTCCTGATGCCCTTGGCACCGCCTACAACCGCACCAAGTTTCTGAAAGAGCGCAAAGCCATGATGCAGCTCTGGGCTGACTATCTCGACAAACTGAAAGCGGGGGCAAAAATCATACCGCTGCAAGAAAATGTGTCCTAACAATGGAAGCCAGCTATCGGCTCATGCATCCGCCGGCACCTCGGCGAGTTGCTGGACTTGATACTCACCGACCGGCTCGGTCAGCAAAACCATCGAACACTCTGGGCAGACCAGGCTGAGATGCCCGTCGATGGTGGCTTGCTCGAGTTCGGCGCTGGATAACGGACTGTGGCAGCCCGGGCAGACAATGCGAATCATGGCGCACTCCTTTTGCTGAATACTGTATTTTTATACAGTATTCAGCAAGGATCAATACTGGATGTCAATCGCACTTCCCGCCAGTGCTCAACAAACCGATACTCGCCGTTGCAATCGGTTACTTGAGCTTGATGGGGCGGCCCCGTAAATTACCCCCATGCGCTGAACCCCAACAGCCTAGGCGGCCACCTCTCCCCCTCCCTGAATCGGCCGCCTTGAAAGCCCCGCACTCCCCCGGCGGGGCTTTCGCCTTTCTGAGACGTTGACTACCCGTTGTCCTGCTAGGAAATTCGGCCTTGGCCTGCTTCATTCAAATGAGTCAACAGGACATCTGCTGAAGTGAATCGCCCCGGAGCCTGTAAACATCCCTGGGTTACCGATGCAACTCACTTGCTTTCAACTTACGGTCGCTTGGAATGCGACGCAGCAATTCGACGCAAGCAGTACGGTTTCCAAGGTATCTGAACGCTTTGCCATCTCAAACCTTCAATGACGAGCCCGAGAAAATCGACCATAGACGGACCATGGCATAAGTATCGAGTGCGCAATACGCCCGCAACTGTTGCTCGATCTCCTCCCTTCGCTCTGTACTGGATTGTGGCGCCAGCGCTTCCAAAAATGCATCCATGGCCATTCCACCATCTTGAACGCCATCAAGATCGCCATAACGTAGATCAGGACAAAGAGCTGGCAATACAGCCTTGATGCTCCAACTGCCTTGCTGGCTCGGGTGGTAGTAATAACTTCGGGCGATAGGTAGCAAATCCACCACCCGCTCATTCAGCGCCAAAAGCGGTTTAGCCAAACGGGGGAAGCGTTCCGATAACTCGCGGATACGTGCAGTCTCGAAACCCGCGTTGTAGACAAAGATTGGGCCGCGCTCTCCGCATACCGAGATCAAAGCTTCGGCAAACGCCTTGGAAGGATCCTTGCCCGTTAGATCAAGAAATGACTGTTGTTCGACCTTGCCAGTGCGTGAAAGGAGATGGAGACTGAACTGGAAGGGTATCTGCTGGTAAGGGCGCGTTCCCTTCCAGATAGGCACTGCAAACTGAATGGTTTCGAAATCTAGAAAATAGGCAGGCAACTTGTGAACAGAAAGTTCTTGTGCAGCAGCCTGCTGGTCGAAATAGACCTCGCCAGACAAGGAGACAGACTTGACACGTTTTTGCTTGTCATTAAGCAGTTCATCGGGCACATCACGCAACTCTGTCAGGCGCTGCGCCTCGATTTCCGCCTGAAGCCCTTTGGTCAAACGCCCTGGAAGCCACGCGATCGGCTGCTGGGCTTGCGGCTCTTGGCTTTGGCAATAGGCGAGAAACCCGCACTCATAAGGATGGCTACAGTGCTTTCCAGTGGATTGGCGAGGCTCGTGCTTCTTAGCGACGATCTGTTGCGCTTCGGCAATCCAGCTTCGAACCTCGTCGCCCCGCGCGAAGGCTTCATCCGTCAAATCGTTTTCAACCAATAGCCCGCTGTAGTCCCCATTCCCAGGATAGACCCAGCTGCTATCGATATGTGCTAATGCAATTCCTGTGAGCGGCACACCAGAAGAACGAGCAATAAGGGATTGAACGGCCGCATCGTCACGGTGGTAATCCTTGACTGAAGTGGAGGACTTCACTTCAACCATACGCCAAGCGAGCTTGCCGGCTTTTCTAACCGGCAACATAACATCCGCAAGGGCTAGCGCCCCCTCTGCACGAAAACCCGCTTCAAATATGGGTTGTGCCGATTGCAGAAGATCCCGGGTACGGGCAAACATGGCCTCAAATCCCTCCGCTTTCGGATCAATCAGAATGCCATTACCCTTGGGGTCATACAAACGCTGAGCGATATCACCGACTTGATGGCCAACAACAAAACTGGCCTGGGTGGCGGTGGAGTCTTCGCGTAAATCCGGGCGGTGCGCCTCAAGCCACAAGCGCTTTGGGCATTGCCGGTACGCCAGTAATTTGGACTTCGAAAGCGTGCGCATTGTTCATCCAATCCTTTTCAGATTATCCCATGGTACTTGGTCACAGAAACCCAATCGAGGCTTTACCACCCTCTTTCACCGCACATTCGGCCTCCAGAGAAGAGACGAAGGCTGCAGGAGATTCGATGGGGCGAAAGCGGTGTTGACGCAGGACAGCGGCAAAATCGCCCGGGGTGAGTTGCTGCAGGCGCATAACCCTTGGTAGCAAGTCAGGCTGTGGTGCCGTAAATTTCAAGGCAATGCAGTGACGGCGGAGCAGTTCCCACACCTGCTCAGGGCGTAGGAAATCGAATTTCACCTTAAGATCAAAACGGCGCAGGGCTGCTTGATCCAAACCGGTCATCAAGTTTGTTGAGGCAATGAATACCCCCGGGAAGGACTCCATCTGGGTCAGCATCTCATTGACCAGAGTCACCTCCCACCCGCGCTGGGCTCCGCGTCGATCCTGAAGAAAACTGTCGACTTCGTCTATCAGCAACAGGGCACCATCCTGCGCTGCTTGGCGAAATGCCCGCGCGATATTCTGCTCATTCTCGCCAACGTAGGGGGACATCAAGTCAGAGGCACGCTTGACCAACAACTGGCAATCCAAATGTTGAGCCAACCAGCGACCATAGGCGGTCTTTCCTGTGCCGGGAGGCCCGTACAGACAAAGCCTACCAGACCGTGCCTTTAGAATCCCTGCTGCTACAGCACTCAAGTCTGCATCCGCGTGGATGAAAACTGGATCGTATATCTCGGGCAACCGATTCGGATCATGCTGGGTCAACGGTCGGTGACCTTGTGCCTCCAGAACGTTACAGATCAAGCGTTCAAAAGCAGCTCCCGTTCCAGCATGCCCGAGTTCGTCACGGATCGTTCGAACAACGGAGGAGGCCTTGGTGATCACCGCTGGTGCCAACTTTTCTGCCTCAGCAATGCGAGAAATACTGACCGCATCAAGCAGATCACCGCAATTGTCCTGCAAGATACGCTCGCGCTGACTCTTTGGTGGGACAGGCAACTCGAACACCATGTCGAAGCGGCGAATGAAGGCTGGATCGAGACAGCGAATTGAATTTGAGAGCCACAGCGTCGGCACCGGGTTTTCTTCGAGCATCCGATTGATCCATGCCTTTCGCACTTGGGCCGTGCTCTTCCTGCCGAAGAAGCTATCGCCATCGTTGAACACATCCTCAACTTCGTCAAAAGCGATCAACGCCCCCCGTTGCGCGAAAAAGCTCTGAGCGGCACGAAATGCCCGCAATCGGCGCTCACCGTTAACTGGGTCCCCATCGGCATCCTCGCTAGCCACTTCAAACAGTTCGCATCCAAGCTCGCTTGCAAGGGCACGAGCGAGTTGGCTTTTCCCGGTTCCTGGTGCGCCATGCAGGAAAATATTCACGCCTGCTCGTCCGGTTGCCGTCGCATGCCGCAAGTAAGGACACAGGATCTCCAATGAGGGGGCAATATGCCCGTAATCGGCCAAATTAAGGTTTGCTGGGCCTGCGGCGGATACGGTACCGCGAAGAAGGCTGATAGGGTCGGCTTCCGACGTTGCCATCAGGTCGGCAAACCCATCAGAAAGGAGATCCAATTTACCGCGAAGGGTGCTCGTCCCGGTACGGTCAACCGAAACCAGACCAGATTTCGCAAGAATGCTTTGTGCACTTAGCGATGCACGAACCTCCGGTTCAGGAAGACCCAGAATAGCAGCAAGGAAATGGAAAACCTTGACTGACGAAAGTTGCCCCAACCAATCAGCAGCATCATCCAGAAGCCGTTCGTTGTGGATCAATACGGCGAACTCAAGGATTCTGCAATCGGCCGGGCTGAGACCCACCAGTTCGGACAACTGCCCGACGTTACTCCGAAGACAATTGGGTAGCGGTTCGTTTTTCCACTGCTTTTCTGCCTTCTGATGCAGTACGCGCAGTTCCGACTGGACTACCTTCGGATCAAAATCGCTTTCTTCCAGGTCGTTTTGACTCGCCTTCGAAGAGCGCCGCAAAAAAGCAGGAATGTCGAATTCACCAGGAGCAACCCAGTGACCCAAGCCAAGCACTTCGGCCAGGGTGTCGTTATTAAACCCGTGGCTACGAATAAATTCGCGATGCCCCCCCAGCGGTACCAGAATACGCAGAAGCCAGAGACGAATGATTGGGTCTGGATAGACTGGATTTGCGGCCGACGGGGAACGACGTTTTGCCATGATGGATTCTCCTTGTTGACGAGATCCATCTTCCAGATGGTTGCGACGTAATGTGTCACATGCAACCGCCCATTCCCCCATATGTCGTTAGAAATCCGTCACAGCAGGGGCTCCCGACTCAGTCCTGACCTCCTGTCGAAGCATTTCTATAAGTAAAAGGGAAGCACCTCTTCTCCTCCGACAGAATGTGCCGTATCAGATCAATGCTTCAGTTCGCCCATGAAAAAATTTTCAAGACGGGATCTATGCGACACCAATTGACGCAACTAAAACGACAATCGTATTTGTCGCCGATCGTCGGCAGGGGCAGTACGGCCGCCCGGCATGAACTTGGGATAAATACAATGTGGCTATTGATTGACGATGTGCGAGATTTAAATACCGAAGCAATTGCAAGAACGCCTGAGGCCGGCAAGAAGCTCTTAGCCATCGGAGGTTGGGAGTGTCTCTGCCTTGATCATGATCTCGCTGCCAAAGAAAGCGGGTACGACATTCTGATGTGGGCGCTTGAATTCGGCCATCTTCCATCAAAAGTACAACTGGTGACTAGCAATCCGGTAGGTCGGTTAAACATGAGGGCTGCACTAGAAGCAACCGGATACGTGACGTGCGACGGAAGTAACTTCGCATCCATTTCCGCCCCTCCGAACAAGCTATGTTCAGCCAAATGTCCGCCAACCAACACATGAACTCTGGTGAACAAAACACTCATGCGTACATTCTGGAAATCCAAGCTCATGGCGCTTCGTCAACGCCCAAAGAGCGCTTGTAGCTGGAAGTCCATCACCCGAATTTTGGAGCAGATCCCGCCGCAATTCAGACAAGCTTTCAGGTGGGCTATCAGTTTGGAGGCATTGCAAAGCGTATATACGACCCGGAGAATCGGGGCACGCTGATTGATATCGTGAGCAAGGGCTCCATGTCATCCCTGACATTCATTGCTTGTGCAGGCCAAGCGGCAATTTCCTGCGCCAGCACCTCGCCCATTAAGTTGATGGCGAAATCGACCCAGAGGTAGTGAAACTTCGCAAGGTAACGAACCGCCCCCGGGGCGATGCTTGAGAAGGCCGTGAGGTAAGCCATAGTCTGTGAGCAGAGGGCTTCGATCTGCAGTTTGGCCACTCTATCTCCTGGGCCAGTTTCAGGTCCAAGAAGTGGCGGCCGTCGAACTTCGGATTTTGGTGGCACAGCACTTTCATTTGATCTTTTCCAGCATGCCGCTGAAGCCGCACGCCGTCCCGTGGTACAGCATACAGTCGTCTTCAGAGACCTTGACTTGGTCATTATTGAAAATGGCAGTGATGATGCAAGTCTGGTCGTTCTCTTTTTTGCGCATGGTCAGCGTCTTGCCATTTAGCAGGGCTCCGCCTTCAATGCTACCGGCGCAGTTCTCGGTCGACACGTCGAGCACGACGTCAAAGCCATCCCGAGTAGCCGTGATCTGCATTTCGCCATCACCCTCCAGTCTGCCACGCCAGAGCCCGGCGATCGGGTGCTTGAGACTATTAGTGGGCGTTAGCGATGCAGATGCATTCTTTGCTACGGCCTGCCTTTGCAGCTTTTCACGCACAGCACCCTCTACCATTTCGCGATCCCTCAGCGAGATATGGCCGAGACCAACAAGATGCTCGTTCTGGTCATCAAGTTGGCTTTCGTAGGTGATAGGCAACTCGATGCTGTCACCGGCAATCAACTTCGATTCGCAACTGAATATTTTCACTTTTTCGTCAATTGACGTAGCACGAGGGTACTCAAACTTGAGGACAGACCGCATTTCGGTATCGCTCAAGCTCAAGTCCATTTTATTGAGCAGGATCTTGCGAACGAGGTCGAGGGTGCTGTCGTCAGAGCACTTGGGCGGCTCGGTCGTGCAGCCGATGACGAGCAAGGTAGTGAACAGGAAAGCGGCGGTACGAAGTGATTGTTTCGGCATGGTCTTGGCTCACGGTGATCGACGAGATATCTGAAACGACTTTTTTTGTCGTGTTGCTTGATATGATCTTAGATGCCGTAGCGACACTTAATGTCGCTTAAAAAAGAGAAGGATTACCAATGCCACGCACCAAACCCGGTATGAAAAGTACACTACTGCGTCAGTGGAAAATGCTACGCATGATTCCCCGTTTGCCACGCAAGATCGGTACAGCGGATTTGATGCAGAGACTGGAAGAGGCCGATTTCACGGTTGATCTGCGCACCATTCAGCGTGACCTGAACCAGCTTTCCGAAGTGCTGCCGCTGACCTCCGATCAGGCCAAGCCGCAGGGCTGGGCTTGGAAGGAGGCGGCCGAGCAGTTCGACATCCCTGGTATGGAGCCGCAAGTTGCCTTGGCATTTCACATGGCCGAAGTCCATTTGCGGAGCCTGCTGCCGGCTTCCACGGTCGACACGCTAAAACCTTGGTTTTCTGCGGCTAACCGAGTACTGGATGAACACGGCAACGGCATTTCGCACTGGCCCGAGAAAATACGAGTACTGCCACGTGGCTTGCCACAAAAGGCCCCAGGGGTCGATGCGGATGTTCAGGCCAAGGTCTATCAGGCCGTACTCCAGGAGCGCCAGCTACAAATCAGCTATGGTCGTGATGCCGATGACTGGCGCGACTACCTGATTCATCCGATTGCATTGGTCGTCCGTAACCAGGTCATTTATCTGGTCTGTGTGTTCGATGGTTTTGACGACATCCGGCAACTGGCAATGCAACGTATCCGTTTCGCCGATGTCCTTGGCTTACCCGCTGTAAAGCCTGCCGACTTTGTGCTGGATGACTACATTGCCCAAGGAGCTTTCGGACTCGTCTTCCGGGATGAACCGTTGTCACTCGAAGCCCGCTTCATGGGTCATTTGGCAATCCACCTGCGCGAGACACCGATCGCCGAGGATCAGGTAATTGAGGCAATCGACCAGAATTTTTTTCGACTGACGGCCAGCGTGCCCGATACGCTGGAGCTTCGCCTTTGGCTGAAGAGCTTTGGCGATGAGGTGGAAGTACTGGGACCGCCTGCTCTACGCGAAGAGTTTACAGGACAGGCGAAGCGGATGGCGAAGTTGTACCGTTGAAAGGCCTCAGATGTCGTCAACGACCACAGACGCCTTATGGCTTCGAGTCAGCCCCAGGGCTGCCCGTAGCTTGCCGAGCCAGCGACTGTTTTTCTTGAGGTTCTCGCCCGACCATTCGGGAATTTTGTAGCTGCCATGACCGATGACTAGATACAGCTTCTCGCTAGCGTTGCCGGGCTGGACGACGTACTCGCCATAGGGACTGGCGAAGACGTCTGTGCTAGTTAATTCAGGGCGAAGCTGTTTCAGTCGCCAGAAAGCGTCGTAGCGGGAGAGCAAATTGCCTTCCAGATCGGTGCTCATGAGGATGATGCCTTGCGGTGTATCCCACCAACGGCAGCTTTCATTTGGACTTGCAGGTATGTCCAAAAGACGAACGCTCTCTATTTTCTTTGCCCAATCAGCATAGGGTTCGATTCGTACCCGCCAGGGTCGGCCAGCAGCCCAGTGCTGCTCGAAAGCCTCTCGACTAGCTGCATCGAAGTCGGCCCCCCTCATCGTCGGGCCGCCAATGATATAGCCGCTGTACTCCGATGGCCCAAGGATGGTCAGTTCGACGCAAGGAAGATTCGCCTTGATCCATCGTTCCAATATCTGATTGTCCTTGCGGTATTGCTTCCTGAGCGCCTCCTGCTGGCGAGAGGAAAGTTTTTCGAAATCCTCAGGAATTTCGTATTCCAGCACATGGATGTCACAGCAATGCTTTCGAAACCATCCTTCTGGTGTGTCGATGAGATAAGGCATGGCAAATTCTCCTTGTCGAAAAACTCATCCTAGGAGAGCGTTGCGACAATTATTGTCGCTTGCTTTGATGCGACATTCTTTGTCGTCAAGATAAACAAAATGCGGTTCATCTATACCTGGAGTCAAGATGTGCCCCGAACTGGATCAAGAACTTTGCAGGCGCTTTCCCGGCCTGTTCGTCAACAGACATCTGTCCATCGAATCCCCGCCCCATGGGGCGGGGATTCGAGTGCGGCGACGGCTGGTTTCGCCTGATCACGTGCCTATGCGAAGCACTGGATGGGGCCATCGCTCAGGAAGAGATGCCACCAATCGTCGTTACTCAGGTTAAGGAAAAATTCGGCAACCTTCGCTTTCGCTACCGGGGTGGTAACGAACTGAGCTACGGCATGGTGCGCATGGCGGAACGCTTGTCCGACGAGATTGATGAGACAACGGGCGCATGGCACCCGGCAAACGATGAATGGAGGGATAAACAATGAGCGACCCGATCGAACAGGCAGCCCGAATGATCAGAAGCGCCGATGCCCTGCTGATTACTGCCGGAGCAGGCATGGGTGTCGATTCCGGCCTTCCAGATTTCCGAGGGAACGAAGGATTTTGGAAGGCTTACCCAGCGCTGTCCAAGGCAGGGATTCAATTTACCTCGATCGCCAACCCCGATGCCTTCCGGCGAAACCTGAAACAGGCCTGGGGATTTTATGGACACCGGCTGACGCTCTATCGACAGACCGAACCACATGCCGGATTTGCCATGCTGAAGGATTTAGCGGATCAAATGCCACAAGGCGCCTTCGTGGTTACCAGCAATGTCGATGGACAGTTCCAGAAAGCCGGGTTCGACGCAAACCGGATTCTGGAGGTGCATGGCTCCATTCATCATGTTCAATGTTGCAAGCCATGCTGCGAGCGCGTCTGGCCAGCCAATGACATTGTGCCGCATACAGATGATGCTGACTGTGTTTGGCTTGGAAAAGTCCCAGGTTGCCCGAACTGCAAAAACATGGCCCGTCCGAACATCCTGATGTTCAACGACGATCGCTGGGTACCAGTTCGACAGTCGGTTCAGCGGGTCAATTGGGAGGTCTGGCTGGATCGCGTGCAACGAATGGTCGTCATCGAATGCGGTGCAGGCGTCGACATTCCATCCATTCGGCGCTTGAGCGAGCGTCAAGGAAGTCCGGTAATTCGCATCAACCCTCGCCATCCGCAGCTCCCGGATGGTGGTGGCATCAGCTTGCCGATGGGGGCCAGAAAGGCGCTGCTCCTGATACAGGAGGCAATGGCAAAGGTGTATTAATGCTCGCAGTTGTCATTGGATTAGTATCCATCCCGTCGATGATCAAATGAAAACCCGTTCGATGGCGATTTATCTCGCCATGAAAAAAGAAAAAGCGCCGACCCGAAGGAGGCGATTGACGGTCGCCAAGCGACCGTCAATCCCTTAGCCCCTTGCGGCAAACCAAGGCCGATTCCGCCACGGCAGCCATAACCACGTTGCTAGAGCGCTAGGCGCGGTTCAACGCCTGGAGTTCCTGCGTCGAATAGCGCACTACGAGCTTCTCCAAGGTGCAGCGATATACCGCCCCGCCCTGCGCGCGGCCAGCAACAGCACGATTTTCACTTAGCGCAAGACCAGAACACAGCCCAGCGCAACCCCGAGCACCACCCCGATGCTCTGCGGCCCGATCTTCCAGAATAGCTTGAGCCCGGCCAACTGCAGAAGCCCCCCCGACGTGAACACGGCATCGGGCTGCGCAATCTTGCGCAATGCATCGCCGATCATCGCCCCGACCCAGCCGAACAGCGTGCCAATCAGGATGGCCAGGAGTTTGGCGGAAAAACCTGCCCCCAGCACCATGGCCGAGTTGTTGGCAGTACAGAAGACGATGGCGACAACCAGGGCGACAGCCCCCCAGAGGACCAGCGGTGAACAGATGGAAGGCAGTTCGCTGGCTTCCGGATGGGAGGATTCATTTTTAGACATGAGTGTTTCCTTGCATGAATTGGTTTTGCATGACGAAATGGATATGGGTATCGCGGCAGTCCCTATGCGCCCGGCGCGGAAGGGCGTTGCACGGGAAAGCGAAAGGTGATGGCCTAGAACCTGTCCAAGGCGAGGCAGGGCAGGCCTGCTGAGTACTTGATCGAGGCCGGCCGCCAACCCTTTGGCGGTTCGTAGCCCCCTCGGGTTTGGCTATGACAGGGGGCGCCGCCCGGCTCGGCCTATTGCACGCCCCCGGCCTTGGCATCCAACTTCTCGGCCAGTGACGCTTTCCGGGCGTTCCTCTGCGGCGGCGCCACCCCACGAGTCGACGCAGCCTCGGCGGTCGCGGTTTCAGTGGCGGGGTCGGTAAAAAACTCCTCCACCACCGCCCCCGACTCCTCGTCGCTCTCTTCGAAAGCCCCGTTGGCCAGGCCCAGGCGGGCGGCCGTATCGAGTGCGTCCTGGTCGAAGCCGGCGGCCAGTCGCTTCTCCTCGGTCTGCGTCGCGCCAGCCAAGGCATTTTCCAGGGTCATGCCGGCCCGCAGGGTCAGGTCGACGTAGTAGATCGGCGTCCAGAAGCTTTGCCGTGTCGACTTGCCCCGTAACTTGAGTTCGAGTGGCAGGCAGGCCAGGTGGTTGTTGGAGACGGCCTGGAAATAGAGGAGACGCGCCGCCAGGGTGCGGATGCTGTTGAACCCTGTCGTCCGGAAGATGAAGCTCCCCAGCGGATCGTCATCGCCGATGCTGACATTGAGCCGGCCCAGCGGCTTGCAAGCCCCGCCTTCGGCCAGCGGGCACTGCTCGGGGGTCGGGCACGGGAAGGTTTTGACGCCGTTGTCCGCGAAGCGTTTGCACTGCTCGCCGTTGCCGATACACAGCGGCCGGCCGGAATTGCGATCGAACAGATGGTAGGCGGTGCGGAAGTTGAGCCCCGGTTCGTTGAAGAGCAGACGGATCGGAATGCTGCGCAGCTTGCCACCCTGCCCTTGGCGGAACTGCTCATCCAGGGGATGGGGCAACCAGCCGTCCTGGCCTTGGATCTGCGACGTGATGGTGAATTGGTCGTCCTTCTCCGGCAAGCGCTTGCCGGCCTTTTCGACGACCTTGCCGATGGCGATCCGCCCGAGCAGGGGCGGCGTGATGGCGAGACCTTTCAGCATGAGATTTACCTTCCATAAAAAAAGCCCCGGACTGGCCGGGGCTGGGGAAACAATTGAAGTTCGACGAGGTGTTCAGACGACCAGAAAGCGCCGGCTGCCCGGCATCGGCAGGGCGTAGTCGGTAGCGAACTGCGGGTGCTCGGCCAACAGGCGAGCGGTATCGAGCCGTACGCTGTCCTTGGCTTTTTTCCAGGTGACGCTGCCGGTCTCGAAGTCCGCCCGGGTGGCCTCGCCCATGGCTTGCTGCAGGGTCTGTTTCAACTGTGCTTCGAATTTCTCCTGTTCGGTGATGGCCTGGCGGACGGCAAGCAGATCGGCGAAGGTGGCCGACAGATTCCGGTCGTCCCGGAAATCCACGCTCAGCCCATTGTCCTCCGGATAGAGACAGCGCAGCGCCCGTTCGGCGGATTCGGAGCCATCGGCCGGCGGTGGCGTATCCGACGTGACGTAGTGCCAGAATTGCCGTTCCAGTTCGATGAGCCGGGCAATCAGTCGCTCGTCCCGTTCGATCCGGTGGATCTCAAGGTGCTGGCCGCCGATCAGCACCGCGATATCGGCCACCTGTTTGCCGGTGACGGCTAACTGGTGGTGAACCTGCAGTTGGACATATTCCGGTACCCCGTCCTTCCACAACCGGGCACCGTGGATACCGGCCGTCTTGCACTCAAGGATCTGCACGTCTGGGGCGCCGGTGACTTCGCGGTCGATGTTGGCCAGCATCCAGCAGAGCGCTGGATCGGGATGTTGCAGTACGGCATTGACCCGGCGGACCCGGCGACCGGTCCGCCGGGTGTAATGAGCGGCGACGATGGGTTCGAGGATCGTGCCCCAGTAGAGCGGACTGTCTTCATCGGCGGAATCAACCGGTGGCAAACGATCACCGCGGCCGGTTTTCTCGAGCCAGAGTTCCAGCGGCGACTTGTAGGGATTGAGACCAACGGCAGCCGCCGCATCGGAACTGCCGATGCCGTGCTGCCGCACGGCCAGCCAGTCTTCGCGGGGCAAGGCCTTGGTCTCGACCAGGCGCAGGGCCGGCCGGGGCCGGGCCAGGGGAAGCGATTGCGGTTTCATAAAGATCCTTTCGGAAACGACACGACCCGGTCCGCACAGGCGGATCCGGGTCGGTCAACAAGCAAGAAAGAGAGAGAATCAGGACGACATCAGGCCACCAGTTGCAAGGCGGTATCGAGTGCCCGCTGTTTGAGCAATGCGCCCTGACCGAACCAGGCCGAGTCCATGCGGTACTCGGGACTACGCGCCCGTCGCTCGTGGTCGACGTATTCGGTGACGGCATTGAGCAAGCCCCAGGCCGTTCCCTTGGCCGCTTCAAGTTCAGCCCCCCGGCCCTGACCGTCGTAGAGGGCCTGCACCCGTTTCAGGGCGCGCTCGTTGGTCAGGCCGGCGGTCTCGCCGGGTTGCACTTCGCAGAGCACGCGCAAGAAATAGTTCATCGCCTCATGCGTCTTGACCTTGCGTTCGGCCAAGGTGCGCATGCGGTACATGAAGCCATCCCATTGCGAAACGGCGATACCCAGTTGCTGCTTGACTGCCTGGGCATCGAAGCGGGTGTTGTGCGGCACCTTGATGGCTTGGGCAGCGCCATTCAGGGCAATGGCCAGGGTGTTGTTGCAGACGACGCGGACCGTGGTCGGGGTGGCCGTGGTCGCCAGGGTGCCGTCACAGGAGGTAGCGAGCAGCAGATAGCCGTGGACCAGATCGTTGCCCTTCAAGGCAGCGGCTTGGCCGGTGCGGGCCAGCGCCCAGAATTTGCGGCCGCCCTTCAACACCCCGGCCGTCTCCAGGGTGTATCCGGAGACGTCGGTGAGGTCGCGATAGAACTCGAGCACGTCGCGCGGCTGGACCACCTGATAGCGATGCGAGACGACGGACAGCGCCTCCTTAGTATCGGAACGATAGAGGACTTTCTGTTCCGGGAAGGAATGGATGCTGCCCAACGCCCCGGCACTTTCGGCCAGGAAGCGGACCGGGGTTTCTTCGATTTGCCAGTCCATGCCGGCCGCCTGTTGCCAGACGTCGAGCGGCTGCTGGGCCGGTAAATGATTACCCAGACCATGCCAGGGTTCGCTACCGACATAGGCCATGGTTTGCACGAGGTGTGCCATGGAAATTCCTTTCGAGAAAAAATGGACGTGCCGATGCCGCTGGAACGAGCCGGCAGCATCAGCGAACGAATTCAGGGCGTCAGGGGGAGAAGCGGAAGACGGGAGGAAGGACTTAGGCGGACTGGCTGAAGCAGTGGCCGCAATCCAGGCACTGGTGATTGTCGAGAACCCGGGCATCGACGACTTCGCCGAGCTTGGCACCGGCAATCCCGCCGGTGGCGCCGCCGACCAGGCCACCAATCAGGGCGCCGGCCAGGGTACCGAGGGCAAGGCCAAAGGGGCCGGCCCAGACACCGACGGTCCCGCCGACTTCGGCACCGCTCAGGGCGCCGGCGATACCACTGGCAGTGCCGCCGACACCGCCGATGACACCGCCGGTGTGCTTGGCGCGGTTATGGGTTTGGATGTTGAGGGAGTAACAGCGGGGGCAAGACAGGGACATGAGGATTCCTTTCGACAGGGGTCAGCCGTGGCCGACGGGAAATGGCTCAGAAGGATGGCAATGCACAGAGAGGTGCACTCCTTCCTGGGCTCAATTCGGTGATATGTGGTCGAAAAAATCTGGAATCCCAAGTGTTCTGGAACTTCCCAACCGGCCAAATCTTGATCTGGGATAGACGAATGAATGAGAACTACGACTAGGATTATGGAATATTTGTTTCTATCCACCTTCACCCATTTGGAGAAGCTCTGTGTCATCAAGTCATCCAGTCGACCTACTAAACATAACCGAGGTTGTCCAAAGAACTCGTGTCTCGATCGATAGAGTCCTCGCTGCCGCTGGTAAAGGAGAATTTCCACTTTTCATCGAGGTACCCGACAACATGGAGGCTCATCGAATCGACCTGCAAAGCAACGATCTGGCGGCACGCACCGAATTTTTTAAAATTCCCGCCAAATATGAAAATCTCTCCCCGAGGTACTTGCGCCTCAAACCCGCTAATTGTGACGAACTCGCAAGCAACAAGGAGGTGAAGGCAACCGAATTCCCTTATGCAATATGTTTGGAAGCAGGAGAAGGCAGTTCATTTCTCGAGTATGTGCTTTCTCGTTCTGCAGCCGACAAAATTATCGAAATTCCGCCCAACCAAGAGTTCTTTCCAACAGAAATGAACAGCGCCCTAATCGGCTGGCGTTTATTTCATCCTAAACCTGAAGACTTCTCGGTATTTGTGCCACTTACCGTCACGCCCGATATGGTCATCGCTCGGAGCGACTACCTGGACCGCATTACGAAGCTCAGACAAACAGGTCACCGTAAGCAAGCAGGAAAATCCAACACTGGCTATGTGGAACGCTTTGAGCGCCCTCGTCGCTTACTTGCAGATATCGCCGAACAGGTAGCCAAAGACAACCCAGACAATTGCGACACATTTTCGAACTGGGCGGCCACGGTTTACGATCTTCGAGAAAGCAGGCCATTTGAGGAACTGCACCAAGAAAAATCCGAAATCAAGCTCCGATGGATTAACGAGACCCTGCGCTTGAAATTCGAGTACCTTGATAAAAAACCAGTCAGAAAATCTTTTACGAAACCCGAGCAAACGGGCATCATCACGAATTTATCAACCGATAACGCTTGACATTTCAAGCACTTAGCAATCAACTTAAACTCAGAAGGTTTACTCGTACCGAGTAAAGCATAGGGGTACTTTTCTTATTTGTTCCGGTGTAAAAAATAGGCAGCTCCTTAACTCGAAAAACAGGAGCTGCCATGCAAAACCTCACTCATCAATCCTTCCGCATTCTGCGGATGAAGGGCCTAGCAACTAAAACGAATCGTTCAAAATCTGCGCTATACGATTTGCAGAATCAGCGCTCGCCTCGCTTCGACCCCACTTTCCCGCAACCACTCCGACTCGGACCACGTACGGTCGGTTGGCTGGAACACGAAGTGGATGAATGGCTTTTGAATCGACAGCGCAACGTATCGGTCTTAGCAACAGATGAGCGCCCTCTGGAGGAGGCATGATGAATCTCGTGCCATTTCCCCTCGACTTCCCGATCGGCGCCCTTCCTGAGAAGATGGCCAAGGCGGTTTCCGATGCTCAACTTTTGACTCAGGCTCCGCTCCCCCTGATCGCCTCCGCCTGCTTCGGAGCCGCCAGCCAGGCAACGCAAAACCTGGTAGACGTGGAACGGCGGGAAGGCCTGATTGGCCCAATAGGCCTGTTTTTCACAACCATCTGCGCGTCCGGTGAGCGAAAAACAACGGTCGATACGCTATTTACGCGGGCAATTCGGGAATTTGACCGGAACAATGATCTTGCATACGAATCTAAATGCCGCGACTACGCCGCCGAACTTGCGGTTTGGCAGATCAAGAAAAAATGCGCCGTGCAGGAACTCCAGAAAGGCATCAAGAAAGGGGAAGAGATCGAGGCACTGAGTCAGGCCTTGGCCGAGATCGTCAAAAGAGAGCCCGCTCTACCTATTCATTCTCCACTCTTGCTGAGCGATGCCACGCCGGCGGCGATCAAAAAAGCATTGCGCCAAGAGATGAGCTCAATCGGTATTTTTGCCGATGAAGCATCAACCGTCTTCGAAGGCCAGATCCTCTCCGAATTTTCTTTCATTAACGAACTTTGGGATGGCGGGACCATTCATGTGGACCGCGCAAAAACTGGGCGGTGGAGCATCAAGGATGCTCGCCTCACGATGTCGCTAATGGTCCAACCCGAGGTGTTTGAGCGCTTCTTAGTGCGTCGCGGCCAGGCTGCACGTGATATTGGACTGCTCGCTCGCATGCTGATCGCCTACCCAGTCTCGACGCAAGGTTCCCGCACCTTGCGGGACATCCCCGAACCGGAAAACCTCAATTGTTTCAACAATCGAGTCAAAGAGCTCCTGGAAGAAGCTCAAAAATGTCGCTTTCTGCAAGCGGGACTGCGACCTCGCCTGAAATTCGATAGTTCTGCCCAGCGGCGCTGGAACAACGAATTCGACCGTGCAGAGATGGCCAGTGCTCCGTTTCGCGAACTGGCCGACATCAAGGACTACGCGGCAAAGTTTGCAGACAATCTTGCCCGGTTAGCAGCGGTGTTCCATGTCTTCGAAGGACATTCGGGCGACATCTCACTGGATACGCTCGACCGGGCAAATGTTGTCGCTGCATGGTATGGGGAGTGCTTCCTCCACCTTTTTTCCCCGCCGAAGCCAACCATACAGCCTTTCCCCCCCCTTCAAATCGATCAAGACGCCGAGTTGCTTCTGCACTGGCTCGTTAAGCAACTTATCAACAAGGGCGTTATCAATTTCCAAAAAGATCAATTGTTGCGATGCGCCCCCCCTCGGATTCGGCCAGCCCATCGCCTATATCCCGCGCTTAATCGACTTACCGAGATGCAAGTCATTTGCCCACAATCGATCCAGTTCCCCAACCAAGTCAGCCTGAATGTGCAGTTCATCGAGCACATTCACCGACACAAAACGGCAGCCGGCTATCCATCGGAATATATTATTTGAGTACTTGCGCAACTGCGAATTCGCGCGATTCGCGCGAATTCGCAGTTCGTTAACTCGCCCTTCGTTCATTTTCTGTGTGTGCCACAGCCCTTCTTTTTCGGATAAACGGCTAGCCAAAAATCGCTAACTACGTAGAAGGTCAGACCACTTTTCTTCAGGCCTAGCGCGGCAAGTAGTTTCAACCTCCCCCTCATTGCGGTGAATCTCGCATCTTCCACTTAAGGATCTAATGTTATTAACAAAATCTATCGAATTGATTAGACAAATACACAAGAACAATACAGACAATCATTCGAAGAACTTCAGTTCTCAGTAATTTTTTACCGTACCTGCCTATCTATTGACCGAACAAACAGAATCCATGCCCCCCGAGGAACAGAGATGTATGCATCCCATGAGATACCCGCCCTGCCAGCCAAGGAATTCTTCGATTGCTGCAATATTGACGAGTACGTCACGACACTCGAAGATGCGTCAACGCTCGTACTTCACAGTGGTTTTGAGCTGTCGCTATGGCCAATCCATGATTTTGTTCGCAAGGTACTGATTACTCGTCGGGTTGGCTTCACTTTCCGTATAGCCAAGAATGGGCGTAGAACGATCAGCACGCAGCCCTTGGGCGAGGCCTATCCTTCGATGAATGCTTATCTGAGTTGGATTCCCAAGCACGCCACACCCTACGGCTACATTGGACTGTTTCTTCATTGCTGCCGCAAACTGCATCTGGATATCAATCCGTTCCCCAAAAACCCACAAGCTCAGCGGGACGGAATGACGGCGGCGGAATGCTACAACGAACTCATTGTGCTGCTTCGGCATGAAGCCTATGCCCCACCCTTCATCAAGGCAACCCGAACCTTAGGGCGCTATTCTCAGGAGACGTTCTCCGAAATGAAGACGTACGTCGACGAGCTTTTTGCTCCTCGACGCTATTCAAAATTGTTAGTGGTAAGAGTCGATTTGAGTTTCCGCAAGATATTCGCCTCTGCCATTAGCTGGTCTGAAGCCTTGGAATATTTCAAGCGATTCCTGGCCAACCGGCGCTGGAATCGCATCTTCAATCACTGCGTCGGCTACATCCGAAAACTCGAATACACGCCGATTAAGGGACCTCATTTTCATCTAATGCTTTTTTTCAACGGACAGTTGAAGCGAGGAGATATCCATCTGGCAGCACAAGTGTGTGATTACTGGAAAGAAGTAATCACCCATGGCAAGGGGTATGGGCATAGCTGTAATCAGACCCCCAACAAATACAGACATTGGGGAATTGGGATGATCGGTCGAAACGATCAGTTAAAGCGAGCAAATTTTCTGTATGCGCTCACCTACCTATGCAAAAAAGAGCAGTTGCTTCCGTTGGAGGTACCCAAGGGCACACGGGTGATTACCCGAGGAGAAATGTCCCCATCGGCACCAGCCAAAACAGCACACAATTCGAAATTGGTGGAGGACTTTTCTTTCCGGGGTAAATGCTCCTGAGAACCGCCCCATCCCAGTGCAGCGTTTCGCCACTATGGCTACCGATATTTCTTCCCACCTACCGCAGTAACACAGTAGATTCCCCCCTTCGGGCCAACGCAAGTTGCTCCACTGGCACATGAGCAATCTTGTTTCTGTAGGTTACTCCCGCCATGCCGCCAGTCCCACGGCGGCACTGGATTGGCATCTCGCCACAAACCGATGCTCTGCATCCTAGCCTGCTGTTCAGCCGCTCGGTAATTCTCTTGATCAGCGGGCGATTGTTCCTTACGGTACTTCTCATACCACCAGGCCATGCCTGCCTTGATCTGTTCCAAATTGGCATCCTTGCCATTGACCAATATCTTGCCAACACTTCTGCCATAACGATCCTGCTTGTTCCACTCAACCGTCACGTTCCTGTTGAAGACCTGTTCAGCCAGATTCTGTTTTGAACGATCACCAAACGCTTGTGCCTTCTCGGGTGCATCAATGCCGGCCAGACGGATTTTGTGCTGCTGATTCTTCGCATCAAGGACGGTGACCGTATCGCCGTCCGAGATTCCGATCACATAGCCGGAAAGTGTCTCCGCATGGGCAATGCCGCAAAGCAGTAAGAGCGTCCAAAGTACTTTCATTCGACGGGCCTCGTAAATCGGCATTTCGGAAAAGTGCTACAACCGTAAAATTGTGACCCGGCTTTGGGGCCCGACTTTATGGATCTCACGAGCAGCGGGCTTGCACATTTCGGACAGGTACTGGTGCTGCCGTGCCGTTCCTTTAGTGATGCCAGGTGTACGCTCCTCGTTTCAAAGGATTTCACGATCCCTTTAGGCATTTTCCCGGACTGAATGGCGGCAACGAATTGCTGCACATCGGCATCGGCCAACAGAACGGCGGTGTGCTTCTTGATGAAGCTGGTATAACCGGTGGATCGAACATTGTCCGGCATGGGCGTTTTGAATTCGCATTCACCCCAGAACATCACCAGGGAGATGAGCTTTGACTCATCCACCCCGAGAAACTCCTGCAGCGCCTTGGTATGGCGATAGTTCTGGTGAAGAGGGTTCTGGAACCGGTATTTTTTGCCGAACAGACTTTGTGTCCATTGAGCACTCTTCGCGTCGCCGAATATCCAGCCGTCCATATTTTTCGCTTCGATGACAAAGATGCCGTATTTCGAGACGATGATGTGGTCGATTTGCGTCGTGCCGTTGTCCATCTGAAGCGTTATGTTGTTCAGTGAGACGTAGATCTTGGGGTCAAGAAGTAATTTTTGGGCGATAGCGCCAACGGTTTCGCCGACCCAACCCTTGATGAATGATTTGAGGGACATGCGACTTACTCAGGCGCTGCTTGAAGGGGTGATTGATCGTAGGTACTGGGGAACAGTCTCATCGCCGCATCGTTCCTTTGATTTCAAAACTCCAGCCTGGATTCAATAGATCAACCGGATAGGCATAAATCCAGAGTTGAGTACGTTTTTCTGCGGGGTATAGCGCCAGCGAGCCGGTTAAACGGCGATTGAATTTTCTGAACGTACAGCCGCTCAGGGTAATGTCCAGATTCAGGATGGTGGGTGCAATACCAGGACTGGCAATCCCTTTCATTTGGCAACCATTTTCGGGGGATGAACCAAGAATCTTCCCCTGTGGATCGATGGATATCATCGTCTGAAGGACGGCATGCGCTTCGGAGAGCGGTTGGCCCTTGAACGTTGCTTGATACTGAGCCTGCCCCCGCCAATCTCCGTAACTGGTGGAATAGGCGCTGTTGGCTGCGTCACCGATCAGCTTGGGGCTATTACCCTGCGGTGGGCTTGGTGCTTCGTTACTAGCGCAGGGTTTGTCGGTAAAGAGGGTTTTCCCATTTTCAACACAACGATATTGCGCCAGGGCAATGGGCGATACCAAGAAGCTAAGCAGTATGACAATGAGGCGTGTCATTGGGTAGACATGAGTATTTGATCAGTGCAATGCTATCCCAAATGAATTTCCAAATCAGAACTATTGGCTGACACCGGTCCGCCTGATGCTGCTTTGTACCGATGACCATCCACAATAAACTGGCAACACTTGTTGTTCATGACTTCTCCTTTTGCCTAAACTTAAGGCTTTGGAGTGTCAACAGGTTCCGGGGTGATTCACGATTTCTCGCTGAATATACCCGTGCCACTGCAAAGTGTCGCATTTCTTCATGTGCTCACTTTACCGTTTGTAAGCGACCATAATTGTCGCCAGCTAACAGCATCATGGCTTCACAAACGCAAATAATCCTACCCAAGGAGTATCCATGTACTCGAACAACTCACCGCTAGAACACTTGGCAGCCTTTGCGATCGTTTTTGCTATGGGCATTATCTGTTCAGTCGGACTTCAGAAATATATCGCTAAGGTCAGGCGCGACGCGAAAGGTGCATGACGGAAAATGGACTTACGGTTAAGATCGCTCGGTTATGATGAACGACTTGATGTTCGGCGGCGAAACACAGTTTGCACAATAGGCCTGCTTCAATGTATGGGCGAGACGAGGAGCGGATGTATGCCAGTACCTGTAGGTCCGATTAAGCTTGCCTGTAATTCGTGCAGCTGGCATAAGGCATTCCCTCAAGTCAGCGATACTGTATTGTTGCCGTCGGCGTGTCCACGGTGCAGTAGCCAACATTTAGTTCCCGAACCAGCGGGGGCACTTGATAAAGCTTTTTCATCGATCGTCTTGAATATTAATAAAATATTCAAGCGATAACGAATTAGAACATCGCGGCTTCATAGTGTGCTTTTGCAGATAATTGGCTTGATAAAATTTTGCAATTAACGGAGAAAACAATGGCAAATAAACTGGCTGACAAAATGGAGGCCGAGCTTCGTGAAAAGCTTGAGTCAGCATTTGAAAGTGTGGTTAAGCAAAAAAACGAATATTACCAAAACAATCCACAGAAAATTCCTGAAAAATCATCTATTTCGTCTTTAATAGGCTCCGTTGCATTAACGAACTCAGCTATTTCGGGTGGGGCTAGCCTTGTTCCTGGCCCCTGGGGGATGCTTGCAGTCGTCCCGGAGCTCATTCTGGTAATTCGCAATCAGATAGCTCTAATTTATGACATAGCAGCAGCCAACGGGAAGAAGGAAATAATGACAAAAGAGCTTGCGGCGATGGTTTTCGCCTCGGGCATGGGAACTAGCGTTGGCGGACTCGCTGTTGTGCATGGCGGCAAATATTTGGTAAAAAGAGCAAGCCTTCAAGTCTTTCAGAAGATTGTTATTTTGCTGGGCGGCAAAATAACACAGCAAGCACTCAAGTCTGCGGTCAGCAAATGGCTACCGGGTGTCGGAGCCGCTGCAATGGCTGCTTGGACGAACTACATGACACGTCAGATTGGAAAAAAGGCCAGCGAAATCTTCTCTTCCGACATTGAATTTGAAGATTCAATTGCCGATATCGAGCTAATCAAGCCTATCAACGAAGAGCCAATAGCCTCAGAAAACTTTTCAAAGTCAATTGATTTTATCAAGATAAAAACATTAACGAATTTGATGAAAATTGACGGAAAAATTGCGGAAGAGGAATTGGTTTTTATAGCCCCGCTTATTGAAAATGCCGATGTATCGGATGAGGAAAAATCAATTCTGATAAATACTTTGACCGATCAGGATCGCACTCTTGACGGACTGGAGTTGGTTGCAAACTCTCCAAGTGATTCCGTTGCATTACTGGCTGACTTGGTGGCTCTAGCCAAAATTGACAATAATCTCCATATTACTGAGAAGCTGTTCATTAAACAAATTGGAAAATTATTACAATTTACAGAAGCCGATATTGATGAAATCATAAATTCTTGACGTAAGTTCATCAGACCAACAACCGCTGAAGCGGCGCTGGGCGATGCACTCAATCTGTCGCTCACTTCGCCAGGTTTTTCGGTTTTGGCAGTGCCTTGTTATCGGTGGGAGAGCAACGCTAGCATACGGGGATAAGCGACTGCGTAACCTTCCAAACGATCACTTGGCAAATGTGTTGCGCCCCCCCCAACGGCAGCTTTCGGAAAATGCGTTGAAGTTAGCGATTGCTTCGATGCAAATGGCCGGCAGGTAGGCTCTTGGCCGGGGGCGGCCAGTCAGACTATCAACTCAAAAGCAGACATCATGGCAGCTATCGGGTGAAGTACTGGGGTACGGGCTATCGGCCAATACCGGCCACCCATGCCGCCTTCGGGAAAGCGGACACTCCAGCCACGACTCCCCAAAAGCCCACCAACGCTGCAGACCAATGTTGGGTCTGTACGGCACGCTCTAGATTGCGGTGATTCAAATACAAATCGGCGGAAATCTCTCCCGTTCGGGAAAACTCAGTGCGCCAGTAAGTTTCAGGGCGAATCATGAGTGGAGTGTGCCATTGTATCGAACTAATATTTTTAAGCCATTTGACTACATAGGAGATAGCGCTAATGCAAATCCATCTACTACCAGGTCTTTCTTTGAATCAGGACGGACGATTGGTGAATGATAACAATGACTGGGTTCACCTGAGGCAAGGCGACATGGATGGAGCGTGCGGACCTTATTGCGTAGTGATGTCGTTGCTTGCACGGAAAACTGCAAAACGGGAAGAGTTTATCCCGCTCAACGGGATTGACTATCGCACCCGGGCCGGAAAACTGTTGAAGGAACTTAGAACAAGCGACCCTATGGTACTGAGTGGGATGGACATCAAGAAACTTCAAGAGTTATTTACTGCGCACAATACAGCAAGCAGTGAGGTTGAGGTCGGAAGTAGCAAGCAACTACTTTCTTCTGCAACTAACGCAATAAAGGACGGCTTACCGGTTATTTTGGGAATTAAAAGCCGAAAGTCTGACGAATTGGACCACTGGACACTCGCCATTGGAGCCAGTAATGAGTGCCTATATCTCCTCGACCCAGCCTATGACCTCCCTGTTGGGAATTATTGGAATGCTGTGCTGTCGGTAGCCCCAACCTCGAATCGATTTGGTTATCGATACATGAATGCCTGGAACTGCTGCGAGGTTGAGGCGGACAGCATCCTGGTCGTTAATTAGATTTACTCGCGAAGAGGTGGCCCCGCGCAGTTGGACAGAAATTCGGTTTTCTTAAGTGATTTCTCTGCGGGTTAAGCCGCTGCGGCGAGCAGCGGCTGGTTGAAGCAAGCCGTATCCGGGGTTTGCCCATCAGTCGCTGCCAACTAATCCCAGCAGAATCTGCTCCAAACGATCCGCCTCAGATGCTACAGAGCAAGCGATGAACTCAAGCTCCTCGTTGTTCAGGTGCACTATGGGGTGGCATGCCCTGACTGCCAACTGGCCATGATGATTGATGTGAAAGTCCACCAGATCGAAAGACAGATTGCGCTTCAGAGTGTGTGTTATCAGGGGACAGGCGGAGACGGTTTTATCTGTCTGTGTGAGTGCCAAGGTTTGCTGGATATCGAGCACGACTGAAGAGAAAATCACATGAGAGCCGCTAAGACTCCATTCAACTGACTGCTTTCGGCCCTCGTGATGGAAGGTAAATAAAAGACGATCATCGCTCTGTTCGCTGATGCTGACTCGACCATTTTGCTTGCAAAGTGCCTTGATCTTTTTTCGGATACCATCCGATTGCTCACTGGGCGTATCCCCTTCTGCCGCTGCCCCCAATACCCGCTGGTAGATGTCATCCACTTCGATGCTGATCAGCACCTCTTCACCGCCCGCATAGACCTCTGCGTTACGCTTGAATGTCACCGACCCGGTGGCAGAATCAAAGCTGTGCCATTGCAAACGAACCAGCGGATCCTTCTGCAATTCACGCAGCCAGGTCACCCGACTGGACGAGTGGGATTCCCTGGACGGGCAATCAATACCCTCACATGATGTTGCCGATATCAGGAGCTCAGCGAGCCCCTTGGCACTACGCACTTGGAACGTAGCGGGCACTGATCCTCTGCCATCCCAGCCCCAACCATTGGTGGTCTCTTGCAAGCGCACCGATGCGGTCGCCTCGTTAAACAACTGGCTCAGGTAGTGTTCGACCTGATTGCGGACATGAGCTAGGCGGCGGACCACCCCATCCTGCGTGGCCTTGAGCAAAGAACGTAAGTCCTCGCCAATTAGGTCATTCGTGCTGATCTTAAAAAGGCTCTCAAGCGGCTCGGTGATTTGAGGCTCGATGGCGCTAGAACTAGCCAGTTGCTCGCGCATGTCAATGCTTTGCTGGAAGGTGGCACTGCCATCCCCCAGCCTGTGAAGAGAGCGCTGAAAGGCATTCAGATTAGCTGCGGCTTGCCGTACCTGGAAAAACTCTAGGCTCTCTCGAATATGGGGATAGCCCACTTGGATGAAGTGCTGCTGATATTGGTCACCGGCATTGCCCATGCGTCGATGTGCCATGGATGCAATGCGGTCAACCCGACCAACCTTTTGCTCCAAGGCTATCGGACTGGCTGAGATACCGTAGTGCTGAATGCTGTCGCAAAAGGTATGAAGATCTTCCCCTTCCTGAAATACATCCGTCGAGATCAGGACGCGCGGGTAACCAGGCATTCTGAATTTTCGTGCCAGGGGGGAGCGGTTGGAGCTGTTCTCCCCTGTAGCTCCACTGACCGGCGACAACGGATTGAGCTGAGCCGTTAGATAGCGGGTCAGCTTGTCTGCCGAGGTATGGTACGCATCGGCGAAATTGAGCTTGATGAGCAGATCTAGGTTGGTGGCAATGTCATACAGAATTTGAAACGAGCTGAAACGCGCACCGGAGCGACCTTGCTTCATAAGTAGCTCGACAAAGCCGGTGATAAAGTTGCTGTCCGCATCCGTCTCACTATCGCCCCTGCGTGCGCTACGCAATGAGTAGAGATCAATGAACGGATGATCGAGCCGACACACCACAGCCAATAGCTCGGTATGCGTTAGAATCCGCCGGATGGCTCGCTCTGCAACCAGCTCATCCGGAGTTACCAATTGCTGGAAGGTCTCTTTACTCCAGGCAGGGGTTAGGATGTCCAGGTCAGGCAAAGAGTGCATCACATCCCAGAGTGTTTTGCGCTCCAGTTCAGAACTCAGAGCGGCCAGGTCGGTCAGATCGACCTCCGCTTTGAAGCCTTCAAATGCGGTCGACAAAATGCGTCCAGCCACAATCTTGGCCTGATCAACGCCTTGAGCTTGAACCGTCTTCAGATAGGCATACTGCGCCAAACGGAAACGCAGCTGCGGTGTGGGCTTCGTCTTTCCGTTTCCGTGTATCCATTGTTGCCATTGGATCTGGCAGTCAACCACGTTGGGCATGCCTTCCAATGCTGCCCAGTTGGGCTCAAACATGTAGCTGTTCTGTGCCAAGGCATTCCTGAAGTTGAAGGGCAATTGCATCAATTGCTCAGCCCCCTGCTCCAGCTCGGTATTTTTTCCCCTGTAGAACCAGGTGAAGAAATTCTCGCTGCTAGCTCTAGCTTCCCCATCCTCACCAACCTCATCGGTCAATGCCTGGTTTCGGTCTCGTACCTGGGCGCTGTACTTGTCAAACCAGTAGGCGACAGCAGAGTCACTTCGTAGGTAGTCCCCCAGCCATGCATCGTAAGCACGCTCCAGCTTGAACTTGAGCTCCGAAACACTTCTGAGTCGACGGACGAATATCAACTGCTTCTTTCCCTTCTCGAAGCTGAGTTCATGCGTCTGCTCTGCCACCCAGTCCATCTTGGGGTGTGGAGGGGTGGTCTTGAACTCCTGGTTGAAATCGTCGATCAAGCTTTCAACCACATGACGATCTTGGGCGTCACGTTTGTTACCATCACTCGGCTGATCATCTTGGCCATCGAACTCAATGGCTTTGTTTTTTTCGCCAGGCAGGTAGCTCTCGAACGAAGCCAGCATGCCCAGCTCAAAACGTCCTGCGCAGTTCTCCTGCAAGTACTCGCTGACCTTCTTCTGCATCAGCGCTGCAAATAGCTGCTGCTCGATGGACATCTGGACTTCAGCGGCTTTGCCTGTTCGATGCTCTTGGCGATACATATTGCGTGTGTGGATCTTGCCACTCAGTTCAATGGTATTGAGTCGGCGAACGATTAGCCGACCCAATGCTACTTGGGCCTCGTCTGAGGTGCAGTCGTTACCAGAGGGTAAAGCCACTTCTCCGGACAGGCCGAATAGACTTAGTTGATTGTGTAGATGATTCAGTTGTCGGTCGAATGGTGTAGCAGAGAGCAATAGCAAACGCCCAACGCGATTGGTGCTCTCAGAATCCGAGCCCAAGAGCATTGCTAACAACTGGTTACGGTCGCTGGTGTCTCGCCCCTTCTTCAGATTGTGTGCCTCATCGACCACGACAAGATCGAAGCGTGGAAGGATGCTGTTTAAGGCGGACGCCCAAGCTTTTTTGACCTCGGCCTTCAATCTAGAAAACTCAGCAACCGAGAGCCCATCGTGGAGTTCAGCCCGCAGTTTGTGGGCAGCTTCCACGTGCTGCGGCAGCAATTGAGCAAACTGACTAAGTGATGCCTGTAGGTCGATGACGGTGTTGCCCAAGGCAAAACTGAATGCCGATGTGCAAATGAAATAGTCACGGTTACTGCTGGTAGCAACTGCCTGAATCAGCTCCGGCAGCCCAGGACAGGCTAGGTACGGTGCAACAGGTTGGTTGCCGAGCCCCTTCACCGAGAGGTCACGTGGGACATAGTTGTACTCGATGAAGCTCTTGTAGTCCTTGACCCATTTGTCGCGTACATTGTTCTTGGGCAGGAGGTAAAGCACGCGAAGTGAGGGATTAAATCTCCTCATCAACGAAGCCACCCCCAGGGCGATGTAGGTTTTACCCATGCCAACCTCATCGGCGAGGTAGGCTACCCGGTGATCTGCCAGTCGGTTATGAAGGGCGATGGCTCCCTCAAGCTGTTGTGCAGCAAGCTGCTTCAGTTCTGATTTGCCAGCAGAGAAATCAATCAGACTCGCAGCCGTGGCTTGATCAAGCCTTTGCAAAGGAATCCCTTTCCCTGCTTAAGCGCGTCATCGTCGCAACAGGCTCAAAAAACTTGGCCTTAAACCAGCGCAAAAAATGTTTGCCCTTTTCTCCGTCGAGTTGAGTCAGAAGCTCATTCTGCTCCAGGGCCAGGAGTGCTTTTTCTACAACTTCGAGCAAGGATGCATCCGCATGCTCAGCAAAGCGCCTTAGCAGATCAGCAACGCTAAGCAGCGTCAGGTAACGTACGATCAGAGAGGAAGACCGCTTTCCCGGGGCCTCAGCAATTGTCTCAAGCAACTTACGCAAGGAGTCAGGCTGTTGGCCGCGCAGGTAGTACGCCAAGGTCTGCGAGTCACCGTCCTGCTCAGCTTTTTGTAAACGGCCTGCCAGTTCCCAGAATGCCCCGTTTACCTGGGAAAATTCAGCAAAGAAATTCTCAAAGGCCCCCTCTGATGTGATCTCAGGTAGGAACTCATCCTGAAGACCTTCTTCCTGACTGGCATGAAGCAGGCGGGCAGCCAGATCACCAAACAACTCCAGCCGACGAGACTCATGCATGCCTATGAAAATTCTGAGCAGGGCCTGCAAATCCAAAGGGGGCAGATGAGTCGGCCTACAGAAGAGATTGCGTTGTGAGATCAACACGGTGCCGGTGGCATTCTTTCCTTCCGACTGCCAATGGGCATGTATCAATGATGATCCTTGAAGCTGCTGTTTCAACTGTGGTGCTGGGACAGGCTGGTTTTCCAGGGCATTGAGTTGCACGCCGAGTAACACCTCAGAAGCGCCGCTGAGCAATTTGAGCGAACCTGGTTTAGCGCACGTCAGATGGATGGTTTCACTCTGCCAGTCGAACAGAGCATGGATCGCTGGCATTTCCTGACTACCAGAGTCGCTCTGACCTTGGGCCTCCGGCTCTACCTTAAATGTATCTGGTGACTTCTGTAGTGGCGCAAGCAAGCATTTTGATGCATGCCCACGAAGCAAAAATCCAGCTTCCACATTTTGGCGGAAGGCTTTGTAGCTCAGATTGACTGAGCCAACGAATGCCCAAGGATTTTCTCCCAGAGATTGGTAGATTTTGGCATGTAGCTTCCGGTAACCGGCTTTAGGGTCGAGGTGACTCTTGCGGATGGATTCAGACCAGCGCCCCCAAGTAACCATCTCGTTGGGTAGAGCCTCGTAGACCGACTTCCGATCCACCAATGCCTGACCATGCTCATCCAGCGGTAATAGTACGGTTACGGACGGGTAACGCTTCAGTAGGTTGAGGATGACCTGGTTATCACCTTCGACGGCGAAGAACGGGCTAATCACTTCAAGCGGGGCTTCAGGATGGACCTGATCGGCGATGAATGCGTCAAAATGTATTCGCCCTGCGCCGCTACCTGAGAAGTAAAAAGCACAGCTCGGTTCGTCAGCAGTGGTTTCGAGGGTCTGCGCTACACCAAGGATTGCCTTAAACACAGGCGATGGCAGCTGGGCTTGGTAGAAATTCAGTGCATCCAGCAGCGGCTTATGTATGTTGCTGGGTGCAAAACCTGCACGCAGCTCGACCCAGTGGCCTACCTCAAGATTCTCCCACCAGCCAGCCTTGGTCAGATTGAAAGAGCCAGCTCCTAAAACGATGCTCAGCTGCTCGGATTTGCGCTCACGAACGACGAGCACCATGAGCTTGGCATGTTGGCAAGCACCTCCAACTCGCATCGGCAAATAGTCAACCTCAAGCCGGGGTGCCAGCAGGGGATCGAATACGTCCAGGTCGTACACGACAGCCAAGCGCCCAGAGTGTTGGCGCATCAGACTCTGCAATTGGTAGTAGCGGATTGTCTCGTTACTTGATAGGGCTGGATTTCCCAATACTAGCGGTAGTACTTCGAGCTCAAAAAAATCAGGCTCAAAGCTATAGGTGCTGAAAAACGCCTGCATGACTTCCCGCTCGCCAATGGCTGAGCGAAAAGCTTCGCTAATGGTCATGGCTTGCATTGCACGGCCTGCCTGGCAATCTGTAGAAAAGAGCCAATGAAATAGGTATTCCACCACTTACCGTGGCAGTGCGAGTTTAGGGATACCGGGATAGAGGCACGATCATTGGCGACGCGTACTCTCAAGAAATCACCGTGCCACTCAAGCCACGCCGCACCGCCCCGTTGCTGCATAACCAGCTTGTTCTGCTCCAGCACACAGTTGATCAAAGCATCTGCGTCATGTGCGTTGCTCGCTTCGAAAAGGCGCATCAGGAATGCACGATGCGGCAGCTTTTCAGCCGCCTGCCAAGCATTGGAGAAGCTCCCCCCCTCCAAGCGCGACTGAAGGATGGCGAGTAGTTCTGCACGGCCACTGCCTTTCTGGCCCTGTAACCAGCCCATGAGTGTGGCGGCGAGTACAAGAAGTGGCTCCAGGGACTGTATTTGAGCGATGGTGTCCCGCAGAGCACCACTCGTATCTGCGGATCCTTTAAGCCACTCACAGAACACCGGGACACTGATCTCACCATTGAAATGGCTGAGGTATTGCGTTGCTCTACTGTAAAGCTCCATCTGCAATGGTTTTGCGGATTGCCAGCTGAGCAGTGCCTGCACCATCTTCCGACGCAGTTGGCTATCGCGAAGCATGCGATTAAACGCGGGAGCAAGGGATTCAACATCAGTCACGATGAGTTCGCTGCGTTGTGCAAGGGCATTGAAGGATTGCCACTGGCCTTCACCCAGGCACATGACCATCTCGGTTACCAGCGTTCGCCCCTGATCAGTTAAAAGCCGCTCAGCCCCCGAGATCAGCCCGGCCACTTGCATGGCTGTGGAATACAAGCCCCATAGGCCGTAACTCAGCTGGTTGCTCAGAATCTGTGCAGACTCAGCCTTACCAAGAGGCAGTTGGCCTTTCTTAAAATTGGCCTTAGCCCGAGTAATGCCCAGGAAGCTTTCATTCTCGGCAGCAAGACGAAGATATGCCGCCAGCTGTTCGGCACGCAGAAAGTTCGTTTGGATCTGTTCGAGTAGATCTGTTGAAGCGCTTGCATGCGCACAACAAAGCAAGCTGACAATGAAGTTATCTAGGTTACTCGTGACAGTGGTCAGGTTGCCTACCACCTTACGTCCCATGTAGCTCCAGATTGCCTCAATTCCCAATGGGTCTCGCGACCCTTTGGGGCGCGAGCGCTCATCCATGAGTGAAAGCACTGTAAGCATGTATTTTTTATCCAAAGCATGACTGACGGATGGATCCCCCCATCTTCTTTGGACGTGAGTCTATCGCGGCGAAGCGGGTCTTCGCATCCCAAAGATGATGGAAGCATCCAAAATAAATTCTCTCATGGCTATCCGGCCATACGCAGCTCAGGAGTAGAAACGGCAAGTTTCTGATTGCTGCTGCCGTTCCGGGCAAGTGCTGAATGCGAACTGCTCGGCCAAAGGAGCCGGTGCGGCTTGGCCCGACCGTTTCCGCTACTGAGTCGTTACCTGACGCTAGGAGGAAAGATCAGCTCGAGCGGCAACTTTCTCACTTTTCCAATGGCGAGATAGACAATAGAGCAAATCACGTCCAGCGGCCGAGGCAAAGCCTTCGCTTACCCCGAGGCAGCAGACGCTTTTCAAGCGTTCCAGATTGTTATGCCGGTACGCTTTCCGGAATTTCTGGCTCAAATGAGGCCTTCTCGACAACAATCCCATCAAACAAGTTGGCGTTCGGATATTTCCGCCAGTGCGTAATGATGTCATCACCTAGTTTCGGGGAGTCGATCTTTAGAATGTGTTCAGTGTGTTCCTCGTCATATGGGGCGCGAAGACCGCTTAAGCTGGTGGCGTCGCCAACCACTACGTACTCCAGTAATTTTGGCGCACGAGGCGCCAAGGTGGTTTTGTTTAATCGGATTGTGGTTTCTGACTCGACGCCAAGACGCAAAATAAACGGGCACACAATTTCGAAGTAAACCGCGCCATTGAGTGGCGTGTGACGGTAGACGTGTTGTGGCGAGAGATGATCTGCGCGGACCCAACAGGGAAGCGTGCGTGTACGATTCTCGGTGCTCTCGCGATAGACGCGTAGATATTCATCGGGGTGGTCGGATAAATTTTGGTCGAGCCGCAGAGGGATCTGGCCAATGATCGACATAGCGATTTCCTGTAGGTCGTTATCGCACACGACCTTGTCGAGAGGGGTCAGATACAAGTACGCAATGTTCGACAGTCTTTTCGTGCCTTGGATATTCCACTTCGACGACCAGAATTCGCCCGATTTAAGAATGCCCTTTTCGGCCTTTCTGTCGGTGTGATGGAAGACCTTCAGGTAGGGAACGCAATTTTTGATTATTGCGGTTCCCGTTGCATGTTGCCACAGCAGCGGGGGGCCGGAAATTCGGCATTTGTATAATAAGCTACCGTCAGACAGGCGATTGATCTGCTCAGCATCGGAAAACGTGACTTGAGCTCTGGCCCCGAATGAGAGATCGATCCACTGGGAGCAAATTCCGCCGTTTTCCAAGAAACCAATCAAATTTGCTGTGAAGTAAAAGGGCTGAAACCAGTACGTTTGATTGGCTAGTGATAGGTAGATTTGATCAGGGAGAACTAAGGAAAAGCCTTCGTGATGGACGAGTTTGCACTTGAGGTACCCATCGTACGTCGTGTGGCCGATTTGCTGAGGCGCGGGGAAATCCTTCAAATAGTAATGTTTTCCGCGATGCTCACGGCGATTAAAACGTAAGTTGTCTTTCATCTGATATTCCTAGGAGGTTCAGGCCTCATCCTCTAGCAGGTCCTTGTTGTAATACCCCAGCAGCGTCTCAGCCGATACCGAAATGCCCTTTTCTTGAAGTTTGTCTTGGCGAAGCCTCAGTAATTTCAGCAGATGGCCTCGTTTGTTTTTGGGCTGCGCGTGGTGGAGCAATTTGTGGCACATCGGGCAGAGAGCAACGATGTTCGCCGTCACATCCAACGAAAACGGATAAAGGGGCTGCTGGCTCATAGGCACTAGGTGATGGGCTTCGACGTAGGGCAGGTTTTTGGCACTAGAGATAAAAGTAGCGTGGTTGGCGTCGAGTTCGCATTTGAATTCTGTGTTGGCTAGTGCGGCCGCGGCAATATTCGGATTACGAGCGTAGCTTCCATTCCCTTTGCCGGACTGTTTTGGGGGGATGGGAATGCCGCCGGGTGGCTCTGCCATCCGTGACTTGTCAGCTTTGCCTTTGGGCTGTGCTTTATCGAGTACAGTTTGCTGGAATTGCGCCTCGCTGACCGGCGCGAGCGACTGCAGCGTCTCACCTGCCACCGTGACCAGCGTATCGTAGTGCCCCAAAAGAATTTTTAGATGTTCTGTGACTACGATTTCGTCCGGAGGCGTCGCCCTGTCATAACGAAAACTCTCAATCGCGCCGAGTTCGTAGCCTTTACCCAAATCGGCGGTTGCAGCTAGGTCAATCTCACCCAAGATCGCGTCGGGGTGAGGGGCGAAATAGTTGAGAGCACGGTCGGCAGTTTCCTTGATTTTTTGCCGAGCCAGTTTTGCGGAGTACTGATTCTTAAACGTGGTAAAGCCTTGGTTGAGACTCAGGTAGCAAGACTGCATGTGTTCCGAGAAAAGCAAGACGATGTAGTAGCCATCCTGCGCGGATTCGGTAACTTGCTTGTTGAATACAGCGACCCAGGGCACATTGGCGATGTTGCCGTTGCCAAATGAACCTTCGACTTTAAATTCATCGAGACGGGTTAATTGTTTCAGGATCGCCTCGAAAAACTCGGGCAATTCGTTTTGCAGACTGACCTGGTCAGGTTTCCCCTCATAGTTGGCCCTGCCGTTCAGAGCCGCTTTGGTTGCAGCGTAGTTGGCAAATACGGATTCGAGAGACTTCATGGCGTCAGCGATTAACTCAATCGTTGGAATATAGCCCAATTGTCATACGTCTGGCTGTAGCGTCGCTAGGGTTATGATTGCCTCTCTGAATCGACCCGTATCTCCTAGACGCATTGTTTCTAGAGGGACCGAGTGGATGAGCGCATTAGGGCCGGGAGCAGCATGTCTGCGAGCTTTCTCCGGTAGACTTTGATAATCAGCATTTCAACTCATTCGAGTGTATCTACTGAATCCGGGGCGATTCAGGCGAAATGCCGACGATGACTCCCCAAGAATGCCAATGGCCGGTCTGTTACCAGAGCCGGCCATTTGTTTTTGATTGGTCCACCGGCCGCTTTGGCCGACTTTGAGACGATAACACCGCCGAAAATCCACTCCTACTTAGTTTTCAAGGAATGCTAACCTGAACAATTGCCAAGTATTTATCCCCGGCTACATCACCTTTGATCTGGGTAACGTACTTGGCCTCAAGTCTTCCAAGTAAATCTCGATCTGTCTCGCCAATTAGGACGACTAGCACCTTATTTCGGCGTGGGTCTAAGCCTTCGATCTGACCAACTAGGCGATCGAATTCGGTTTTCTTCTTCAAATTGACCTTTAACTCGAAAGCAAGTTCGTCGCTTTGAAAGACACCTTGCCATTTGAGCCAGATATCAATCGTAGTTCCTCGGTGCCGATATTCCTTCTCCAGCTGAGTATCCGCAGGCAATACTTCGCGAAGCACATCAAGGAGATCATTCCGATATGAAATCTCGGACTTTAACCGTGGCGGATTCCACTGGCTCACAACCTTTGAAATGACCTGCAACAACCCGTGCCAGCTCACTTCAAGTTTTTCGATTTTCTTCATTTTTGAAATATTTGTAAGTAATCCGGCAGCTCAATTCAGTTCGGCAGAGAGTAGCTAACCCCGCTCTCAGTCACAGTCACATGCCCCTGCTTCTGCAGAGCGACCAGAAGAGCCTCAATTTCAGGCTCAGAAAGCGACTTCTGAAAAATACTGTTGATCGTGCTGCCCAAGGTTTTTAACTTCCGTGGCTTCGATGCACCCCGACGTTGAAGATCAGCAACAACAATCTCCACTCGCTCAGCCGGTGACTTAGAACATGCTGCCTTGACGATTGGAATCTCGGTAACGTCCTTGGACCGACAAGCCAATATTTTCTTGGCTTTCAGGTGCTGAATCAGCGGATCAAATCCCTTGTCGGCAGAAACAATATGGAAGTACGCACCGGGTTCAATTCCTGCCAACACCCCGATGTAAAACGCAATGTGGAAGTCCAACGCGTTTGAACCGTTGCCGTTGATCTTGATGTACTCAGCCCGATTTCCCATCTGCTGCAGGGCATCAGCAACCTCGTAAGTGACCTTTGACTGGTTGGCACCGACAAAGACGAGAACCTTGAAGTGTTCCTGAGCTAGGACAGCCATTGCTTCTGGTTGGACGTTTTCATAGTCGATCAGAACGTAGTTGGTTTTCAAGGTAGTCGGCCTCGGTAATAACGATGGCATTCTAGCGCCATGCATACCAAATGGGCCGACGCCTGAAGTCCTTCGCGTACGTCGACGATTTGGACCCGCCTGACAGGAAGAGTCCATGGATCTGTGACTGTCTCAGTCGTGCCCTGAAGTGGTATTCGTAGTGATGGCGGTTCAACGGTCGGTTTCCGAGTGGAGTGGTCGTACAGCCTATAGGCTGATTGAGTACTGCTCGGCCAAAGCAGCCTGTCAGCATGCGAGGTAGTAACGACCGGTTTACACAGAATTTCGGACATGCTTGGACTGGAGGCAAAATCCTTCCGCTCGTCGAGGAGTGTGAGCGCAAGCGAGGCTGATGAACTGATCGACATGCGTACGGCCGGCAAGCATGTTCAGTTGGCGCCCTAACACACCTGCGTGCGCCATGAATCTCTGCGCAGAGCGCGCCAATATGCCAAAGACTTGTTGGCTGGAAAAACGATTCCTGATACGCTTAGCAAAATGCTAGCGTTTTTCACACAGGAGCAGCTCGTGGCCGTCACGAAGACAGAGGTTGTTAGCGTTAGAGTCCCACCGGATGTGAAGGCTGCGCTGGTCGCCGCCGCCGAGCACGAGCGGCGCAGCTTGGCATCTATGGTCGAGTTTATGGTGCTCGAGTACTGCAGATCGCGCGGCATTGGAGGTGAATGGGCGGCGGACGCCGCAAGCGCGCATAAGAGTGTTGTGAAAGGTTAAGTCCACCAAACACCGCAAGGCGAACGAGCTTGCAAGGACTTAAGGGGCAAGAGGTCAATGGCAAGAGACATCGCGCAAGGATTAAGCAATTTCGGATTTCTAACTGAGCACAGCCCGTTGCTCGCTGATCTTGGGGCAACCGCGGAGCGGCTCTATCCTTTCGATCCGGCCAGCTGCGTGCTCAAGCTGCGGTTGTTGGCCGAGTCGATCACGCAGGATGTGGCGTCCCGCGTAGGTGTGCGCCTGATCCAACCCACCCAGGCCGAGCTGCTGCGCGCAGTGGACCAGCGCTTGGGACTTGATCCGCAAGTGCGGCAGATGTTCCATTTGCTGCGCAAGAGGGGCAACGAGGCTGCACATCAGGTGGACCATCGCATCGGCTACCGCGAGGGTCTAGAGGCGCTGAAGGTTGCCCGTGAAATCGCGCTTTGGTTTCATCGAAGCTTCGGCAGCGATGCGGACTTCAAGCCCGGTCCCTTCATCCTGCCGGACGACCCCAGCCAGCGGCTGCTTACGCTGCAGCAGCAAGTGGCTGACCTCACGCAGAACCTGCAGAAGGCCCAGAGTGAACAGGCGGCCAAAGGCCAAATTGCAGAGTTGCTGGCCGCCCAGGCAGCACAGGAGCGCGTGCTGGCCGAGCGGGCCGCCGAAGAGCGCAGCGTCTACGAAAGTCTGGCCGAAGAGGCCAGCACCCGCTACGCCGCCCTTAAGGCCGAATTCGACGCCCACCTGCAAACCGCCAATGCTGCGCCGGACGTACCCACCTCGCTGGACATTCAGGCCTTTGCGCAGCGCACCACCCAGGCTGCACAAAAGGTGTCGATGGACGAAGCTTCCTCCCGCCTGCTGATCGATCAGATGCTCAAGGACGCCGGCTGGGAGGCCGACACCCATGAACTCACCTATGCCAAAGGCGCACGGCCGGAACGCAACCGCAACCTGGCGATCGCCGAATGGCCCACCGCGGGCAAGCAGAGCGCCGACTACCTGCTGTTCGCCGGTCTTACACCCATTGCCGCGGTCGAAGCCAAGCGCCTGAACGTCAACGTGGCCGGGAAGATCGGCCAGGCCGAGCGCTACGCCCGCGGCTTGCAAATCGAGCCCGAGCACGAAGCCGCCTGGCTGGCTGAAGGCCTCCATGGCCCATGGCCCGACGGTCAAGGAGGCGTTTTTCATCTGCCCTTTGCCTACTCGTGCAACGGCCGGCCGCTAGTCAAGCAGAGCCCTGAAGCCAGCGGCACCTGGTTCCGCGATCTGCGCCACCAGGGCAATCTGGCCAAGCCGCTGCAAAGCTTCCACTCACCTGACGGTTTGCTCGACCAGCTCCGTCGTAACAAGGCCGAGGCGGAAGCCAAGCTGCAACAGGAAGGTTTTGCCTACTTGGGTCTCCGCGATTACCAGCAGAAGGCTATTGGCGCGGTTGAAGCCGCGCTGGCCGCCGGCCAGACCAACTGTCTGCTGGCCATGGCCACCGGCACGGGCAAGACGCGCACCATCATCGGCCTCATCTACCGCCTGCTCAAGGCCGAGCGCTTTCGACGCATCCTGTTCTTGGTAGATCGTACGGCGCTGGGTGACCAGGCCATTGACGCCTTCAACGAAGCACCGCTGGAGCAAAGCCAACCCCTGTCCAAGATCTACAACATCGCCGAACTAGGCGACATGGCAGCCGAGGCCGAAACCCGCGTGCAGGTGGCAACGGTGCAGGCCATAGTCAAGCGTATCTTCGGCAGCGACAACCCGCCTCCGCTGGACGCCTTCGACTGCATCATCGTGGACGAAGCCCACCGCGGCTACACGCTGGACCAGGACATGACCGAGGGCGAACTCGCCCTGCGCGACCAGGCCCAGTACCTCTCCACCTACCGGCGCGTCCTGGACTACTTCGACGCCGTCAAGGTGGGGCTGACCGCCACCCCTGCACGCCACACCACCGACATCTTCGGCCGGCCGGTCTTCACCTACTCGTACCGTGAAGCCGTGGCCGACGACTGGCTCATCGACCACGAGCCGCCCATTCGCTACCAGACCCTGCTGAGCCAGCACGGCATTCACTTCGACAGCGGCCAACAGGTTGAGGCCATCAACCTCGGCACCGGCGAAATCGAGACCGCCGAGCTGGACGACGAACTGCACTTCGAGCTCGAAAGCTTCAACAAGCGAGTCATCAGCGAGCCGTTCAACCGCGTCATCTGCGAACAGCTTGCCCAAGAGCTGGACCCCATGGGCGAAGAGAAGACCATGATCTTCTGCGCCACCGACGCTCATGCCGACATGGTCAAACGGCTGCTGGGCGACGCATTCAAGGCCGTCCACGGCGACCACTACAACCAGGCCGCGGTGGAAAAGATCACTGGCGCGTCCGACAAAGTAGACCAGCTCATCCGTCGCTACAAGAACGAGCGCTTCCCCACCATCGCCATTACGGTGGACTTGCTGACCACCGGCATCGACGTGCCGCCCATCTGCCATCTGGTCTTCATGCGCCGGGTGCGCTCGCGCATCCTGTACGAACAGATGATCGGCCGCGCCACCCGGCGTTGCGACGACATTGGCAAGACCGTCTTCAAGATCTACGACCCAGTGGACCTGTACGCCTCGCTTCAGGCCGTCAACACCATGCAGCCGTTGGTGAAGGACCCTAAGGTCACGATTGAACAGTTGTTCGAAGAGCTGAACAACCCGGCCGCGCACGAGGCCGCGGGCAGCGCTCCCGGCCGCAACCACGCGCACGATGTGCTCGACCAGCTTAACCAGAAGCTCATGCGCGTCCTGCGCGATGCCGCGCACAAGGCCGAGAAGAAGCCGGCCCTGAGAGAAAAGCTGGACCAGTTGGAGCAGCAATGGGGCGTCCCGCCACAGCAACTGCACCGTCACTTGCACCAGCTCGGGCAGGAAGCTGGCCCCCAGGCCGCAGCCGATTTTCTGCGCCACAACACCCGCCTACTGCTGCAACTTGCCGAGGTCAAACAGCTTCTGGGCACTGCCTATATGCCTGTCATCGCCACCCACGCCGACGAGCTGCGGGAACGCTGCCAAAGCTGGGGCTCGTACGCCAGGCCCGAGGACTACCTCGACAGCTTCAGCCACTTCGTGCGCGAGCAGGTCAACCAGTCCGCCGCCATGGCCACGGTGGTCAACCGCCCCAAGGACCTCACCCGCGAGCAGCTCAGGGAAGTGCGCCTGCTGCTCGACGGTGCCGGCTACTCCGAAGCCAGTCTCAAAGCCGCGTGGCGCAACCACAGTAACCAGGACATCGCCGCTGGTGTTATCGCCTACATCCGGCAGGCTGCGCTGGGCGAAGCGCTGCTGCCCTTCGACCAACGGGTGGCCCAGGCGATGCTGAAGATCTACGCCCTACACGCCTGGACACCGGTACAGCGCAAATGGCTTGACCGCCTGGCCAAACAGCTCACGCACGAACTGGTCATCGACCAAGCCTTCGTCAACAACGCCTTTGCCAACGACGGGGGTGTGAAGCAGCTAGACAAACTGCTGGGCGGGCAGCTTGACAGCGTGATGGAGGCGTTGGCTGCTGGTCTCTGGCCACGTGCCGCCTGATAATTCAACATTTGACGCTCAACAGAATCAATAAACTCAAAAATGACCACCCAAGACATCGTCCAGAAACTCTGGAATCTTTGTGATGTGCTGCGCGACGACGGCATCAACTACAGCGATTACGTCACCGAACTCGTGTTGCTGCTCTTCATCAAGATGGAGTACGAGAACACCGAAAGCGGCATCCTTCAGGCTCACAAGCTACCGCCCTTTGCCCGCTGGCCGGAGCTGCGCGACAAGAGTGGCTTGAACCTACTTCGCCATTACCGCGAGACGCTGCTCAAGCTCTCCTCCAGCGAGGACCGGCTGATCGCCGCCATTTACGCCGACGCGCAGACCAGCCTCAAAGAGCCGCGACACCTGGAACAGCTCGTCAAAAGCCTGGATGGCATCGACTGGTTCAGCGCCCGGCAAGACGGCCTCGGCGACCTGTACGAAGGTCTGCTGGAAAAGAACGCCAGCGAGACCAAGAGCGGCGCCGGCCAGTACTTCACGCCCCGCCCCCTGATTGACGCCATCGTGCAGGTCATCAAACCGCAGCCGGGCGAGACCGTGCAAGACCCGGCAGCGGGCACGGCTGGCTTCCTGATTGCCGCGGACCGCTACATCAAGGACCACACCGACGATCTTTACAACCTCAGCGAGAAGCAGCGCAAGTTCCAGCGTAACGACGCTTTCCTGGGCATGGAACTGGTACCCGGAACCCGCCGACTTGCGCTGATGAACTGCCTGCTGCATGGCATGGAAGGCGACGATGAAGGCGTAGTGCACGTCGGCAATACGCTGGGCAGCGCCGGCAGCAGTCTGCCTAAGAGTCACATCATCCTCAGCAACCCACCCTTTGGCACGGCCAAGGGCGGCGGCGGCCCCACGCGTGACGATCTGACCTTTGCCACCAACAACAAGCAGCTCGCCTTTGTGCAGCACATCGTGCGGCACCTGCGCGACGGAGGGCGTGCCGCTGTGGTGCTGCCCGACAACGTGTTGTTTGAGGCCGGCGTAGGCGCCGACATCCGCCGCGATCTGATGGATAAGTGCCGCCTGCACACCATCCTGCGCCTGCCCACCGGCATCTTCTATGCCCAGGGTGTCAAGACCAATGTGCTGTTCTTCGAGAAAGTCAGCCAGGCTGCTACCGGCAGTACGCAAGAAGTTTGGGTGTACGACATGCGCGCAAATGCGCCCAAGTTCGGCAAACGCACTCCGTTAGACGACAAGCACTTTGCCGACTTCATCGCCGCTTATGGCCACGAACCCAACGGCAACGCTGTACGTCAGGACCAGGGCAAACAGGGGCGCTTCCGCCGCTTCAGTCGCGACTGGATCGCCACGGAAAAGGGCGACAGCCTGGACATAGCATGGCTCAAGGACGACAGCTCGGAAGATGCTGCCAACCTACCTGAGCCGGCGGTACTGGCGCGGGAAGCGTTGGAGGAACTGAACGGCGCACTGGAAGGGATTGAAGCGATCCTGGCTGAACTGGGCCAAGGGAAATGAGTAACCTGCCAAAGAATTGGGAGTATGGAAAGCTCTCCCAAGCTGCCCATGTCGTGCGCGGGATTACGTTCCCTGCTGGAGAAAAGAGAAACGACCTCGCTCATGGCTATGTTTGCTGTCTCAGAACGACCAACGTGCAGCAGAAGCTCGAATGGGACGATGTGTACTACGTTCCGACGAGCTATGTAAAAAGAGACGAGCAACTTGTTCGCGAAGGCGATGTGCTGATGTCCATGGCCAACAGCTATGAGCTGGTAGGCAAGGTGGCGCGAGCCATCAATGTTCCGCAACCAGCAGCTTTCGGGGCCTTTCTTGCTGCTGTGCGTCCAACACATGCGATAGATGGCGGATACCTGTATCACTTCCTGCGCAGCAGCGAAGTGCAAAGCAAGTTGCGAGAGGGCTCCAGTCAAACGACCAACATCGCCAACATTTCTGCAGGAAAGCTCTCCGAACTGACGGTTCCGCTCGCACCTTGGAATGAGCAAAAACGCATAGCCGACAAACTCGACAGCGTCCTCGCCCGCGTGGACGCTGTCAACACCCGCCTTACCCGAGTCGCATCCATCCTCAAACGCTTCCGCCAGTCCGTCCTCGCCGCCGCCACCTCGGGGCGGTTGACGGAGGATTGGCGTGTACTGAATTCAACGAGCAAGCCTTGGCGAAAGGCAACACTCGGAGACTTGATCGAAGAGATGCGTAACGGCTTGGCGGCCAAGCCCGATGAGAACCCAGAGGGGCGGAAAATTCTCCGCATCAGCGCCGTTCGGCCGGGCTTTCTTGACACGAATGATCATCGCTACCTGAAGACTGATGAAAGTAGCGCCAAGTTATATGAACTGCGTAAAGGGGACCTTCTGTTCACCCGTTACAACGGTTCGCTCGACTACGTTGGTGTGTGTGCAATGGTTAGTGAAGACCTGCCCGGATATGTTTATCCAGACAAGTTGATTCGGGTCCGGACGAAGGCTGGTGTTGCTCTCCCGAAGTTCATCGAGCTCGTATCGTCGGCGGCAGAAGCTCGACAGCAGATTGAAGGCTACGTGAAGTCGAGCGCAGGTCAGAAGGGTATTTCTGGTGGAAACCTTAAGACTTTGCATATAGCAGTTCCACCAGTCGAAGAGCAAACTGAAATCGTCCGGCGAGTCGAAACTCTGTTCGCCTTCGCCGACCGCCTTGAAGCCCGCCTGCAAACCGCGCAGACCGCCACCGAGCGCCTGACCCCGGCCCTGCTAGCCAAGGCCTTTCACGGCGAGCTGGTGCCGCAGGACCCTAATGACGAACCGGCCAGTGAACTCCTACGCCGACTGCAGCAGGAAGGACCGTCGACCAGTGCGAAGCGTGGGCGGAAGAGCGCCGCATGAAGCTGCTGTCGATTGAGCTGTTCGGGCAATACAAAGGCCTGAGGGATCAGGCCTTTGACTTCTCATCGGTGAGGGGTGACGTGGCCGTCCTCATCGGCGCCAACGGCTCGGGCAAGTCGCAGGTCATGGAACTGATCGCCGAAGCCTTTGCCTACCTTGAACGGCAACAACGACAGGACTTCAGGGTTCGTGCGCCGCTGGGGTATGACTTCCGAGTCACGTACGAGATGGCTTCGTCTCGCTACGAAGGTTTACGCCGGTTCGCCGTGGACACGCGGGATCGTCTTCTTATTGCGGTGCATCAGCTCGCTGACCAGCCTCACGGTGGTGTTGCGCAGCCGGCCCAAGGGACATGGAGTGAGATCACGGCGGATGGCTCCCTGGAAGAGTTGGCGCTACCACGGGTCATCGGATACGCCTCCGGCATGTCCGAGAACCTTCAGCGAGCCTTCATGCGCAACGCGCTTCAGTACTTTGACGTGATTCGGGTCAGGTCAAACTTGAAGAAGGAGCTTGCGCAACCCAATGTGGCTGAACAGGCAACGCTGACTATCAACGAGCGCTTTCTCAGGCGCAACCCGGGCATATTCGCTGCCGAAGGGGAGGACCCAGAATCGGGCCTTTTCAGGCTACGCGAGACCGACACGGCGATACCCAGAAACCTCTTCCTCGACTATGACTGCGCTGCGCTGCTGATCGCCACACTCGGCATGCTTCCGCATGCCGATCGTGACGAGGTGTGGAATGAGATCCCTTTCCGCCATCCAGCGCGCGTGGTGTTGAGGTACGACCTGCGTGGCCAAGCGACCGCTTCGGACAACGCCCGCGACATCAAGCGCTTGATCGAATTGGCGGGGCCAAACCGGTGTACACCAATCTCCCCGAGAACCAGCGAGTCCGAGTATGAGTTGCTGGAGCTGGACTATTTGGCGGGTGACATCGAGATCAATTTCCAGGACCCGGAAGTCGTCCAGCGGATGGCTGGCAACTCACGAGCACCTGACCAGTGGTTCTCGGCGCTGTACAAGCTTCAACTTCTGGGCGTTGATGAATGGTCGGGGACGGTGAAGCGCGCACTGCGTCGTGACAACTTTCAAGGCCATGTTGAGAAGCCACTGAAAGGGAAGCTCCCTCTCTCGGTGCAAGAACTCTGGATGTGTGATGGCGAGCGAACTGTCGCGATTGACGACTTGAGCGACGGCGAAATGCAGCTTCTGTTGACTCTGGGCGCCGTGCGGCTCTTTGGGGACGATGAGACGCTGTTCCTCTATGACGAGCCCGAAACTCACCTGAACCCCAGCTGGCGCACCCGCTTCCATTTGGACTTTGAAAAAGCCAACCAAGCCAACGGACGGGCGCAAGCCTTCATCTCTTCACACTCGCCCTTTCTTGTCTCTTCGCTGCCCCGTGAAGCGGTGTTTCATTTCAAGAAGGTCAACGGCGCTACCGACATGAAAAATCCGCCAGGAGAAACCTTTGGCGCATCGTTTGACGTCCTGATAAAGAAGCACTTTGACTTGCGCGCAACCATATCTGAAACGGCTGTTCAGGAAATTCGTGAGCAGTTGGAAAACCCTCAACTTACAATCGGGCAAAAGCTGGAATGGCTCGTGGATTCCGTCGGTGAGTCGATGGAGCGCTCGTACATTATCAATAAGTTGAGAGCTGGGTGATGCTGTTTGATATCAAGCCGAATCTTCAGCAGTCGAAGGTGTTTGACGGGCTCAATTGTTTTCTTAGGGAGACGGTGCTTACCACGCTTGAAGGCAGGCAAGTTGACAGGAAAAGGCTTCCGGTTGGCCTGAGCACAGCAATTGCCCAGAATAAGCCTACTCGTAAAGCAGTAAATGCCCTGAAGAGGAAGTTGTCGGCGCTTGATCCCGGGCAGAAACAAGCGCTCAAGAACTCACTGGCGCTAAACAACGATCCTTGCGCGCTTCTGTCTGATAGAACAGCGCCGCTGCCAGTAATACCTGAAGCGATTTTTCCTGCTTTGAAGACTCTTGCAGTTCACTTGTTTCAGCGAACAGCGAAGCTCAAAGGCGTGGAACAGGCATGTGGTGAGTGCATCGATGACCACTACGCTCGCTTCCGTCACGACAACGCTCCAGGCAATGGCAATGTGTGTTGCGTTTGCGGGACCGACTACCTTGCTCAGGTTCGGGCTGACGAGAACGACAACGAGCAGTGGCGCGGCCCGTACGACCACCTTCTGGCAAAAGACCTGTACCCGATATACGGAGTCGACCCCAAGAACTTGCTGCCCATCTGCAACACCTGCAACTCCAAAGCCAAGCTGGCCAAGGATTTGGTTCTCAGGGATGGGATCCGTCGCCTCAGCTTTTCGCCGTGGACGGAGCGCGCGTTGTTGCAAGAGATCGAGGTGGTTGTCGATGATGCGATCGATCTGTTTCCACGCGTGGTCGTGAACTTCCGGAGCGCTGATCCTGATCGACAAGAGAAGCTTGCGACCTGGGATGACGTCTACGAGATCAAATCTCGCGTGGAGGGTGAGTTCAAAGAGTTGGCTGCAAAGTTGGCCGAGGACGCTCATGCGCCCAACGATGCGTCCTTTCTGCAGAAACTCCGTGAGGTCGGGCTTGCCAAAGCTAAAGCACAAAGGCTGACGCCCTTCAACTACTGGCGTGCGCGTGTCTACGCGGCGGTGATTGGCATGAATCCGGGGAGCCGTGAGGCTTTGCGCCAGGCGACTGCCCTGACGCCCCAAACGATTCAGGACATGGAGGCGCTGTTCTTCCAGTGAACAGCGGTCTCTGTGGAGAAAAGCAGCTCCCGATGAGTGCGCTGGTGACTGTTAGGAAAGGGGCATGTCCAGATTCTTGTGTAAACCTGCCGCTCAAGAGCAACATGCTGACCGACCACTTTGGCCGATTTGTCGCCTATTGCTACTGGCATAACGCCGATGGTCGGCCCAACCGCTACACAAGCAATCTCCAGATCAATCGACTCAAATGCGGACAATTGGGATGGGCAACCCTTGCGCCCTTCTTTGCACGCAAGAAATACTTGTTTGCGAAACTCATTGCGCCATTCTTCCTGGCAATGGAGCCTCCTCAATCCTAGGTGGAGCCCCCCCAAGCATCCCACTCCCTGCATGAACCCGAAGGGGCAAGCGTGTGAAATGCTAGAATCCGGCCTTCTATTAACCGATGGCTTCCATCGGGAAACCGCGCGTTGTTTCACTGGTCAAACCGGCAGCATCGTTTAACTGGGGGTAACTTTGGGGGTAACATTGATTTCCAAAAAACCGAAATCATTGTGCCACAAACGTTTCCATCATTTGTTCGATTAAGGCTCGGGGCACCAGTAACGACAAATCGGCTTTCCTGACGGAAGGCCGTTTTTGTTTCCAAGCGGATTTCTGCCTATGTCGTTGACTGTCGACGACTTCGACTTTCCCCTCCCCCCCGAGTTGATTG